>OGDG01000273.1_pt1 | contig 33138 bp, 37 predicted proteins | sample 1570391 | NCBI WGS metagenome assembly OGDG01 (sample SAMEA2582186, study PRJEB24529) | metagenome | biome: Human gut stool | place: China | collected 2011 | reverse complement strand
CGCCGGGCACGTCCACCACCTTCTGCACGTCCTTGCCGCCGTTGGGGTACTCGGCAAGGGTCTCGTAGTGGCTGACCTCTTCCACGCCTGCCACAGCATCGTGGTGGATGGTCTGAGTCGCGGGCTTGAGGTAGCCTTTGGTCAGGTCGGGGTTGGCGATTTCTACGCCGTTACTATCAATGATTTTCATCATCAGATACTCCTTTCGTTAAGAGATGCGCTTCCAAACGTACATGGCGACGTAGGGGGGTAAATTGCCAGCCTCCTTTGTTGGAGAGCCGTAGACTGTTATGCCGGAGCGATAAATTATGTCGGAGCGGCTTGTCTCTGTTATGCCGTTTGGGATTATGTTTTTGTATTTAGCTGTCCATGCTGTATCTCCAGAATAATGGTACTCCATGTATGAGCCGTTAAAATACGCGGCGGCAAACATCTCGCCAATGCTGTGATTGTGGTTTGCGCTACCTCCCGTACTCCCCGCCGCATAAGTATCGCCAGCAGCCAGAATAAAGCGGTCTTTGATTTGTTCCCATGTGCCGCCCAGAAAACTTGCGGGGCTGATGGAACTGGCACTCTGATAGATGCTGCCGACAGGCCAGAGCTTGTCCAGCAGGGTAGACCACTTAATGCTCTGTGTGCTTTCGCTCTGCAAAATCAGATAGCCACCGGCAGGCGCGTGATCGGTACATTTGCCATAATTTGTCCTCCTTAGATATGCTTATTTGCGGTCAGTGCATTGCCATCCGACGCGCACAGGACGCCGCCGGTACTGGTGTACAACCCGAAGGTCAGCTTGCCGGTCACGAGCATCGACATCAGCTCATCCAACTCACCGCCGACCGCCTGCGCATCTGCCGGTGCACCGTCGATGCGCAAGGTCTTATCCGTGCTGACGATTGCTGCAGCGCGGTCTGCCTGTTCCTTGGCAGATGCTACACTTTTTGCTGCGTTTTCTTCGGCTTTTACAGCCGTCGTCTTGCTGGCGGCTGCGGCCTCTGCACTGGCGGCTGCATTGGTCTCGGACGCTTTGGCAGCAGAAGCGGACGAAGCCGCATTGCTCTCCGAAGCTTTCGCTGCACTCGCGGAGCTTGCAGCCGCGCTCTGGCTGCTTGCAGCGGCCTTCTGGCTGGATGCTGCTGCGCTGGCGCTATTTGCGGCGGCGCTCTGGCTCTTGGCTGCAGCGTTGGCACTGTTGGTCGCTTTTTCCTCCAGGGCGTTGATCCGCGCCTGCGCTGCCTTCAAAAGCTGGTCCGTAGGGAGCCGGGTCACGCCGTCCGACATAACGCCGCACAGTCTTTCGTCCAGCCGTGTGTCCGTGATGTTGCCCGCCGTAACCGCCGTGCTGCCCGCCGGGCGGGTGACGTCCGCGAGGCAGAGGTCGTACATGGTGGCGGTGCGGGAGATGGCCGGTGCCGTGGGCTGGGTGTCCGGGGTGCCCTGCAGGATGAGCAGCGAACTCTTCCGGCTGGCCGCGTCGAACCGCAGGACGATGCGGTCGATGCGGGGCCGCTGGCCGTCCGCCAGGGCGAGGGTCAGGGTCTCTGCCTCCCGCATGATGATGCTGTACCCCTCGAACCGCGCGGGCCGGACCCAGCCCTGCCCGGCGCTCACGGTCACTTTGATACCGCCTGCGGGCGTGACCGCGAAGTCCTCCTCGGCGCTGTACACGCCGGAGGTGCGGGTGGCGTTGTAGCCTGCTGCGTCGCGGGCGTCGTAGTCGATGCCGTTGAGGGGATAGGTCGTGATTGCGCTCAAAATATCCCTCCTTAGAGCCTGTGCCAGACCGGCGTTCCCAGCCGCAGGGTGCGGGTGGTCTCATCGGCCTGGGATTGTGTGATGACGTCGGCCACTCGGACCGTTGCCCGGTAGCCCAGCTCCGGCAGGGTGCAGAACGCCACATCGCCGGGAGCAAGATCGGCATCGAGGCTGATCTCGATGCTGCCGGTGCGGAGCTGGTCCAGCAGCTTGTTGGTGCCCCGGTCCATGAGGCGCTGCAAATAGTCGGCGCTCTGGTTGGTCTCGCCCTTTTCCTCGTCGGGCTGGATGTCGCGGGCGTCCACGTAGAGTTCCCGCCGTTCGGCACCAGCGGCGTCGGTCAGGCCGACCGTCACGGTGGCGCGGTTTTCGCCTTCACCTGCGCCCTGTACGATGGCGACATTGGCATAGTCATTATCTCCAAACGCCCAACTGGCCCCCTGCAGGTTGCACCACTTGGTCGAGAATCGGTTGTTGGGGTCAGCCGTGGGCCTGAAAACTTCAAAGACGAGCTTCTTGTCGGCGTTTTTGCCTGCCAGCACCACCCGGAAGCCCAGGTCGCAGGCCGCGCCGAGGGTGGTGAAATATTCCAGCAGGCTCCCGCCGGAGGTCTGGGCGGTGTAGCGGGTGTCGAACCCTACCGCGCCGCCCAGCTCCAGACGGGGCCAGGGCTGCATCGCGGCTACCAATCGCCGCATGGCCGACTCAGCGTTCTCGTCCTTGACGGTCTCGGTGCTGACGCGCTTCGAGAAGATCCAGGTGGCTGGGAACAAGGTGCAGACAAGGTTCGCATCCTGGTTCTCGTTGCTCCGGTGGCAGATGCGCATGGGCACGTTGCTGTCGCTGCGCTTGAGCCAGCGGCCTTCCCGCAGCAGTTCGAGGTTTTCCTGCGTGGGTCGGACTTCGAGTTTGCTTTCCGTCAGGGTGTTGTAGGGTTCGTCCCAATACAGGCTCACCCAGACCTCGATGCGGCCCAGCCGGGCAAGGGTGGTTTCGTCTAAAACGTCCAGCGTCATGCGAGCACCTCCGGCAGGATGCCGCTGTACATCGGGTAGAAGGTCACAGTGGCCTGTAAATTGCCCACGCCGCTGTCGGCGTCGGTCTTGAGCGGGTTGTCTCCGGGGGCCAGCTCCACGAGGTCGCTGTCCTCATCCAGCAGCGCGAAGATGTTTTCATCCTGCTGGTTTTCGGTCCGCTTGACGGCCAGCTTGTCGGTCGTGGTGCGGTAGATCTCGATGGTCTGACCCGGCGTCAGGGTGGTCAGGATGCGGATACACTCGCCGGTGACGGCGTTGACGATGCAGGGGTTGACCACAGCAGCATCGCTGCGCAGCACCGCCGTGAAGGGCACCGGCAGAGCCCCGGCGTTCCGCGCATTGACAAAGGCGCTCTGGTTCTTCGTGCCGAACCGGTGGGGTGCGGCATAGTTGACCGGGAACCGGAACGCTGCCGTATAGCCGCCCAGCGTGTAGCTGGCCGCGGTGAGCGAATACCAGAACGGCTTCGGGCAGAACAGCATCATATCCAGCCGGGGGAAACCGTGAATCTGCGTGGTGTATGGGGTCTTGCTGACCACGAACCGGCAGAACCATTTGTCGCCAAAATAGAGAGTGCCCTTGGTCTTGTAGGTCAGCGTCCGGAGCAGCAGTTCGGCGTCAGCGTCGCCGTGCTCCGACCAGCAGTCGGCGATGATCTCCCGCGAGACGCCCGCGACGATCTGGTCCTCCACGGTCTGGCCCACCTGGTTGACGCCCTGGGCGAGCTGCAACTCGACGGCCACGCCGTTGAGCGGGTCGATGCTGTAGGGGATGCCGTAGTCCCAACCCAGGTGGAGTTCTGCGCCCGCATCGGTCACGAGCATGAGGTGGTCTTGTCGTTCCATTCAGGCGCTCCTTTCTAGTGCTTGGTAGCCTTGGCCCGGTCTGCCTCCCAGCGGGTCTCGCGGGCGAGGTCGGCGGCTGTCTGGGCCTTGCTGTAGATGTTCTGGGTGATGTTGGTATCGCCCTCGCGGTGGTAGTTGTTGGCCGCTGCGGCGATCTGTGCGGTGCCGGAAGCGGCCACGCTGCGGGAGACAGCCATGTTGTCGCTGAGGACCAGGCTGTTGGCCTGCCGGACCATCTCGGCCAGCTTTTCGTTGGCCGCAAGAATGGCGGCGGTGTTGTCCTCAATGGCCCCGGTGTTGTCGGGCAGCGTCGGGGTGGATGGTTCCGGCGTGGGGGCGGGCTTGTTGGAGCCGGAAGAACCGGAAGAACTGTTGTGCTGCTTCTTCAGCTCGGCCAGCTGCTTCTCGTAAGTCGTCTTCGACTCTGCCAGCTGATTCTTCATGGACGCCAGCTGCTTTTCGTAATCAGCCTTCATGGCTGCCAGTTTGCGCTCGTATTCAGCGCTCTGGGCTTCACTCTTATTGGTGTAGGTGTTCTTCAGCTCCTGCAGTTTCTTGTCATAGCTCTTTTCCAGATCGTTGATCTTGGCGGCCAGATCGTCCGAGTTAGAGCCTGTGGAGCCACTGCCGGAGCCTCCGGAGTTGGCGTTGTCCTTCTTGGGCTGGTACTTGGCCTCCAGCTCCTTCAGAGTCTTCTCGTAGTTGACCCGCAGCAGCTCCTTCTCCAAATCGCCGGACCGGATGGTATTATCCGCCTCGGTGATCTGCTTTTCCAGTTCGGCCAGCGCCGCAGCGTCCGTCTCGGTCCGCTTGCTGAGCTCAGCGGTGGCCTTCTTGTACTGGGCATCCAGCAGCTTCTTTTCCAGGTCAGCGAGCGACTTGGTGTAGTCTGCGGCCGCGACGTTCTTTTCGGCGTCCAGCATTCCGGGACTGTCGCTGGATAGCTTGGCTTTGGCAAGCTCTGCGGCTTTCTTGGCGTACTCGGCCTCCAGCTGCTTTTTCTCGGCGGCACCGGAGTCCTGGGCGTATTGGGTATCCAGAGCCGCCTGCGCGGCCTTGGCCTCCGAAGAGGCTTTGCGCTTTGCCTGGTTCTCCTTGCGCTTGGCAGCGACTTTGTCGGCCTGGTCCCACAGCGGGTTCGAGACCCGGCGGATGGTGGACAAGTCCAACTTGTCGGCGACCCAGTTGTAGGTGTCGATGATGGTGTTGACCGCGCTCACGAAGCCCTGCACGCTGAGGCCGATGAACCGGAGCATCCCTTCGAAGACGACCGAGATGACATCCTCCACGCACTGCCAGACCCGCTGGAAGCCGGAGGCGACATCCTTGTTGGTGCTTGCAAAGGAGACCAGCGCGCCCACCAACATGCCGATCAGGGAGATGACCAGCATGATGGGGTTGGCATCCATGGCCACGTTGAGGGCGGTCTGCCCGGTGGTGGCAGCCGCAACGGCGGGCACGAACTGGCCCACAAAACTGGACGCCAGCCCCGCGACGTTCTGGAACACGCCAGACAGCGAGCTGGACAGCTTGCTCAGGGCGTCCATGGCAAAGGTCTGGATCTGGGTTCGCTGCTCCTGTGTGCAGGCGTTCCAGAAATAGGCCGCAGACCATGTGGCGATGCTTTCCAGATCGCCGTCCTGGATCGCCTTGAACAGCGTCTGAATGCTGCCTATGACATCGCTCTGAATGGACTTGTTGATCTGCTCCCAGCTGGAATTGAGCTTTTCCGTAAACTGGTAGGTCAGCAGCTCGGCTGCGCTGGAGAACTGCGGCCCGGCGTCCTCGATGGTCTTGCTGACGGTCTTGGTGCCGTCCGCAGCGATGGTGGTCACAGTCTTGACTGTGCGCTCTACGCCGTCGATGAGCTCGGTGGCGGTCTGTGTCGTGACGGTGCTGACTTGTTCACTGCCATCGGTCAGCAGCTGGGTGGTCTTCTCGACCGTGACCTTCACGCCGTCCACGAGCTGGGTCTGGGTGTCCTTCGTGGTTTCCACCACGTCGCGGACCGCCTCGATGCTCTGGGTGACCTTCTGGCTGCCATCTGCCGCCGTGGTCGTGATGGTCTTCACATCGGAGAGGACGCCGTTCACCATTTGGCGGCTGGTCTCTGTGACCGTCTGTTTTTGCTGCTGGATTCCGTTTTTCAGCGTCTCGTTGACCGTTTCGGTGGTGCGGGTGACGCCGTTTTCCACCTGGGTGCTGGTCGAAGTGATGGAGTTCACCACCTCAGAGGCGGCTTTGCTGGCTGCAGAACTGGACTTCTCCGCCGCCTTTTGGGTCACTGCTGCTGCCGACTCAGCAGCGCTCGAAATCTCTGCGGCAGAGGTTTTCGCCGCAGCAGCTTCTTCCTGTGACTGTCTCACGCGCTCATCGTGGAGCTGCTTGCGCCTGGCTGCGGCCTTTTCGAGCTTGGACTGGTTGTAGTCGTCCATCGCGCCATTATAGGCTTCGTTGTAAGCGTCTTTAGCTGCGCTGAAGCCGTTTTTTAGATTCGCAAGGGCCGCTGCGGCCCCCTTAATCTTGGCAACCAGTTCGTTGATCCAGTCCACCACGGTGCCGATGGCGCTTTGGGCGATTTTCTGGACGGACGCAAACGCAGAATTGACCGCAGTGCGGAATGTATTGCTCGTATGATAGGCCGTGACAAGCCCTGCGGCCAGTGCGGCCGCCAGAGAAACAACCAGCCCGATTGGGTTTGCCTTCAGAACCGCATTGAGTCCGGCCTGTGCTGCGGCAAGACCAGTGGCTCCGCTTTTTGCAGCAGCGTGGGCGGCAGTCATTGCAGTCGTGGCAGCTGTCTGAACGACGGTCACCGCAGAGGCAGCGGCGATGTAGCCTTTATAGCTCAAGAACGCTGCACCGGCAGCGGTGACAACAGCCGTCACAACGCCGATGGTCTCTTTCAGCTGGCGCATCTTTTCATCGTCGTCGAGGAACGCCACGACCAGCTCGTTTGCCTTGCCGATGATGTCACCGTAGGCCTTGAAGAGACCGTCGGTCAGCTTGCCGATGAGGGCGCTGATGTTGTCCTGTAACGTGGAGAGCCGACCATTCACGGTCTGGCTGGCCTCCAACATGCCGTTATAGAACTGCCCGCCTTCGCTGGTGGCGGTCTCAACGGCTGCGGCCAGCTCGTTGAAGCCGACCTTGCCGTCCGAGATGCGCTTGTACAGGTCTGACATGCTTTCGCCGGTCGCATCGCAGATCTGATTCAGCGGGTTGAAGCCCGCGTCGATCATCATGTTGACGTTTTCCAACGTGACCTTCTGGGCCGAGGACATCTTGCCATAGGCCCGAACGAGGGTCTGGAGCTTGTCTGCATTGCCCAGAGAAATATCGCCCAACTGCTTGAGTACAGTGGTGGTATCATCCGCTGCGATGCCGAATTGTAAAAGGGTCTGGGTGCCGTCGGTCAGGTCGGACAGGGTAAACGGCGTGGAAGCCGCCATCCTCCGGATCTCTTCCAGCTTCTCAGCTGCCAGCTGCTCATCGCCCAGCATGACCTTGAAGTTTGTCAGGTAGCTTTCCATCCCGGCATTGTATTCAATGCCGCTCTTGACGACGCTTTGCAGGGACTCAGCCGCTTTTTTGGCGAAGTCTGCAATCAGATTTCCGGCGGCGACCGTCCACTTGTTGACGCTTTGTTCCGCCGGGTCGCTGTTGAGCTTTACTTCGCCGGTGATGCTGAAATCTGCCACGATGTCCACCTCTCATTCAGAGCGCGGGCACAAGGGCACAGGCTGTTATAACATGATCTCGATTTCCCGGCGGCAGGCCGGGTTCTTGCATTTGACCCACACGCCGTGGGCTGCGGCGTCCTGCACGGCCCAGACGGGCAGCGCCTTGCCGCAGAAGGGGCAGCGCACCGGAACACGCTGGTCAGTCGTGCCGGAACCGTGCATAGAAGGCGGCGTTGTGATCGGCAACGGAAACAATGCGCTTTCCTCCCTTCAGTTCTTTCGGCAGTGCAAAGGCCTCCTTCAGGTCCTCGTACCGCTGGCGGGTTTTGCCGTCCATGTCGGAGGTATCCATGCTGCGCCAGGACATGATCCTGGCCATGAGGGTGTCCTCCGGCAGGGCCCGGAACAAGGCCCGGAACCGCCACCAGTGCATCTGCGTGACGGTCAGGTCGATGCCGTAGGCCTGCTGGAACGCGGCCACGATGTAGCCCGCGTCGAAGGCGTAGTCGAAGCTGACCGTGGTGGCCGTGCCGCCGCTGCCCTTGCCGCTGCTGGCGGTCTCAGTGCCGCTTGTGAAGAACCTCAGCATCGCCTGAAAGGAAGCGGGAACTTCGAGCGGCGGCACCGGGTCCCGGTAGAACCGCCGGACGGCTTCCTGCGCCATGCCCTGCGGGTCGGCCGTTGCTCTGCCGCGCAGATATTGGTTGCTCAGCCAGACCATGTGCCGGAAATCCGGGTCGATGGCGCGGCCCTCCCATTCGGTCGGCAGGGGTTCCAACAAAATATCACGCATGTTCCAGCGCGTTCAGCTCGCGCAGCAGTTCGGCCCGGCGGGCGGTTTTGTCGTCCACGCGCTCCACCATCTGCACAGCGGGGCCGAACCCCTCGGAGCGGCTGCGGGGCGGGTGCTTTTGCTGCTGGCGGCGCTGAGCACGGTTCTGCGGAATGGGAGCGGAGGGACCATCGGGCAGGGCAAACTTTTTGCGGCCCTCGTTGACGACGCGGGTCATCTCAACGACGACTTCCAGCGCCTTGCCGAGGTCGTTGCCATCCAGGCCCAGGCGGGCAGAGGCACCGTCGCCCAGCACACCATCCAGAAAGTGCATCAGCAAACGGCACTGGCCGCGCAGCCCATCGGCATAGCTGACACGTTCCCGCTGGAGCCGCTGGCGTTCTGCCTCGGTCTCGCGGTCCAGCTGAGCCTTTGCCTGCTCCATCCGTTCGATGTCATTGGCATTCAGCGGGGAAAAATCAAATTCCTGTTCAAAGATCTTCATGGAACTCTCCTATCAAAAAGCCCCCGCCCGGTGCGGGCGAAGGCGGTATCGGGTCACTCAGGCTTCGGCGTTGGTGGTGTAGTCGAACTCCGCCGGGGTGCCGATGCCCTTCACGTCGGCGGCAAAGGTGGCGATCGCGCCCGCAGAGCCGCCGACGTCGGACGTGACGATGATGGCAGCCTTGCCGACTTCGCCCTTGCCGGTGCGCAGGGAGAAGTAGAGATACGGCACGATAACGCTCTGGCCGGTGCCGTACAGCATCTTATGGGACAGCAGGAAATCCTGGAACTGGTCGCCGGGGCAGCGGTCGCCGTTGATGGTGAGGGTGCGCTGCGCGTGGCTCTTGGTGGTCACAGGGCCGGTGCGGATGTAGGTGTTGTCGCTGGTGGATGCGTTCAGGGCACCGGAGTGCTCCCGCACATGGTCGGCACAGACGATCCAGTCGCTCTTTTTGGTCTGGGTGCTCTCGGTCTGCACGGCGAAGACGAAATCATCGGTCTCCTCGATGCCGGCATAGGTGGCGCTGGGGGTCAGGCCGGAATTGGTAACAGCTTCGGTAACGGTCATACAGAAACTCCTTTCGGTTGATAATAGACGAGCCGGAGCTGCATCTGCATCTTGCAGCTTCCGGCGCTGCTGGTAACGATGTAGCCCGACGCGGTCACGGACACGCTGAGGGGCTGCCTGGGGGCTTCCAGGCGGGGGAAATGATGCCGGTCGTTCTGGGCCAGCACCCAGTCGGTCAGCTGCTCAAAGAAGCCGCTGTTGGCGATCTGGACGCTCTGGGCCTCGCTGTACTCCCGGCGGGAGAGGAAAACATAGCTCTTCGCCATGTTCCGCCCGGAGAAGTAGCTGGTCAGAACGGGGTCGGTGGGGCTGTCTTCGATGGAGAACTCCGCCACCGGCTCCGGGGACAGCCCGGCGATGCGGAAGGCCGCGCCGTTTTCGGTCTGCTCTTCGGCAATGAGCGGGCAGGTCTTGAGCCATTCTCGCATAGCCGTGATGGATGCCTTGGCCATTACGTGCCACCTCCCAGCTCTTTTTTGACGGCGTTCCGGGCGAACTGGATCAGTTCATCCTTGTGGGCGGCAATGGCCCGCTGGCCCCAATAAGAACCGCGCAGGCCGGTATCCCCGCGAAGGTCTGTGCCTTGCGCATGAAGATAATACTGCTTGCGGGCATACGGGGTATTATAGACCAGCTTGCCGCCCTTGAAGTCAGATGCCTGATTGACGCTGTTCTTCAGGGTGCCGGTATCGAAGGGCACATAAGGGTCCACAGCTTTGGCCACTTGCTGGGAGAACGTATACTGTGCCCTCTGGAACCCTGCGTCCATATCGGCCTGAAAGCCGGGACGAAAGCGGAGCTTCAGGTCAACGATCGGGCCGTTCATGTGCTCAGCTCCCTTCTACATGAAAATGCGGCAGCAGCGGTTCCCGGTTGTCGGAGACCGCCGCCACCGTGCAGCAGATGTGCGATTTTTCGAGGGCCGCATACTCGGCCTCAGTCAGGCGGGGCACTGTGCCCTTGATGAGCTTATCCCCCCGCTTGAGGGTCCAGTGCGCGGCCTTTTCGGCAGCGGGGAGCTTGGTCCACTGGGCATAGGGCAGGAAGCCCGCCGCGGGCGGCAGGCGGATATGCACCGCCCGCTGGGGGTCGCCGCCGGAGGTGCCCTGCTTCTCCCGCCAGCTGCAGCCGGGCAGCACATGGCAGACCGGCGTGTCCGTCTCGGTCTTGACGTCGTGCACGAGGTTGACGACGGTGACGCTGCACTGCATCAGAAACACCCCCGATACAGCAGGCCGTGCGGGTCGCTGCCCAGGCACTCGGCGAGGATGTTGCGGGCCTCGGCCGCGGTCCGCTCGGCCAGGGCTCCGTCGGCAAAGGTGACGGCATACCCATCGTTGTTGACGCTGGACACGCCCGGCGCATAGCCGGTGGAGGTCTTTGCGGCCTCCGTCTGGCTCAGCATCTTGATGATCTGGACCGCCGCCAGCCGGAGGTCTCCCGCGCAGCGCTCGCAGACCATGGCGTGGGCCTCGGCCCGGCCAAAGGTCATCCGGTCAATGAGCTTCGAGGCCCGGACGCACAGCGGGGCGAAGGCGTCCTGTTCCAGGGTGCCGCCCGCGGCCTGGTAATCATCGTAGGTACAGTAGAGCATATAAAACTCCTTGATTCTTGGCCCCCTGGCAGGGAAGGGTTAGCCTGCCTTCTTCTTCACGAGGATGGTCTTGGGTTTGGTGACCTTGTGGGCGTAGACCTTGCGGCCCTGCACGGCAGATGCGCCGATGAAGTCGCCGGAACCGGACAGGTCCTGCACATGGACGGGCACGGCCCACTCTTCAATGACAGCGAACCAGTTGGGGTGGCCTGCCACATACTCGACGCCCTCGCCGAGGGTGGAATCCTCGAAGACGGTGAAGCCTGCGATGCGGCCCACTGCGCCGGTCTGGACCACGGCGTCGCCCAGGTCAGAGGCCTTGATAAACTCCGGGCTCTTCAGCAGCAGACCGTAGGTGTCCGGAGAGACCAGCAGCCAGCGGCCGGAGGTGGGGACTCCGATGGTGGACAGCTGGGTGCGGGCGTCCACGATGTTGGGATAGATGGTCTTCTCAGTCAGGGCGGTGGTGGTGCCGAAGGCAGTGCCCGCAGTGGTCAGCTCCGTGGAGCCGTCGGTGTCCATCTGAAGAGCCAGCGAATAACCGGCGCTGTCCAGACGGTCGGCCACCAGGTTGCCGGGAACGCTCTCGGCGTCGAACCCGTCGATGATCTCGTTGACGGCCTTGTCGTGGTCGATGTTGACGGTGATGTAGGAGGTGTCGCCTGCGGTGCGCTTCGCGCCGGTGGACTTGTTGTAGTCGTTCACGACGACCTCGGTGTCGCGGACGGGGACCTTGACGGAACCCGCCTTGGGACTGCCTTCGTAGCGGTTGTTGCAGATGACGCCGACCTTCTTGACCAGCGTTGCCCGCAGCTTCAGGTCTACGAGCTGGGAATAACGAACCTGTGCTTCGTGTGCCATAATGTTTCCTTTCTATCAGTCGATCTTGATGCCGGGGTTCATCGCCTGGAACGCGGAGAGGACAGGGTCGGTGTCCCCGGTGGGCGGGGTGCCGTGCTCGGCACCGGTGGAGTAGGTGCCAGCGCCCTTCTGCTGCTGTTCCGTGTCGCCGAAGGCCCAGGGGTTGGCCTTTGCAGCCTCTTCCAGCGCCTTGTCGATGTCGGTGGAGCGGTCTTTGGAGCCCTTGAGGGCGTCCACATCCAGCAGGGCCCGCACGGCCTTGACGCTGCGGCCTTTCTTACCCAGGATGGCCGTGTTGAGGGCATTGTCAAAGGCGAAACCCTCCGCCTGGCTCTGCATGTCGGCCTTGAGCTTGGCAATGTCGGCTTCATACTCTTCGGGCTTCTTCTTGCCGTCGAATGCGGCAAGCCCTTCCTGTGCGGTCTTGAGCTGGGCGTTCGCATTGGCCAGCTGGGTCTTGTACTGCTCGCCCGTGGCCTTTTCCCGGTTGATGTCGCTGCCGTTCTCAGTCATGATCCAGTTCAGCTGCTCCTCAGTGATGCCGGGAATATGGCTCTTCACATCTTCGCGTTTCATGGTAAAAAACTCCTTTCTGTGGGTAAAACCTCGGTTTGGTGACGCAGTTCTCCGTCTGCGTCCGGTTGTGGGCAGGGTACGCGCCGCCCGCCGCATGGTGCCGTTTGCAGGATTCGAACCCACGGCCCGCTGATTACAAATCAGCCGCTCTTCCATCTGAGCTAAAACGGCATGAAAAAAGCGCCCCTGCCCGGCTGGGCAAAGACGCTTGCGATATTTGGTTGTTACTGTCCCATTTCTTTGTAGACGGGGCATTGGTCACAAATTTTGTGGGCTGCTTCCCAGCCACAGGGAGGAATCTTTTCTGGCGGAAGCATCAAGCTGTCATTGCCAATGTTGGAGATATCCCAGCAGAGGCCGTCCGCGATTTTGTGGTTGAAAATCGGGCAAAACACCAGAGGATCAGGAATAGGAGTCGCGTTAAAAACCATGCTTTTTCATCACCTCCACGATTTGTTTGCCGCCGTCATCCAACCAGCCTACTGTGCCGATAGACCCGTCCTGTTTGATGACGATAAATCCTTTGTCCGAATAATAAGAATGTTGTGTACCATTGCGCTGGCTGATGGCAAGGATAGCATGTTCAGCAATCTCATTGGCCTGAGCTAGGCTGATCTGCCGTTTTGCCATCTGCTCTAACGAATGTCCCTCAAAATTCAATGTGTTGGGCAGTATAGGCGGAACAACTGCTGCTCCGGTCATTCTGATTTTACCAGATTGACGAAGTTCCGTCAAATCATTATTGACGGCATCAAGCCGTTCCTGCTTTTTTGCCGCCCACGTTGCCTTGCTGCTTTGACTCCGCCCAAACCCGGAGACCATCGTGCGGGCGCTGTCCACCCGGCCGCCGGTTCTGGCGGTGAAATCGGCCAGCTCTGCCCGCGCAGCGCGGAGCTTCACGGCGCTCTGGGTCGTATCGGCCCCGGCTGCATCCTCGGCCAGATACCGGCGCTTGTATTTTCGTACGGCGCGCTCTCTGGCCCGCTGCATCTGGTTGATCTCGTACTGGGTGTACTTTTTTCCGTCATACTCAATGTTGCGGGCATTCAGGGCGTCGAGGCTTTCCTGCGTCCAGGTGGGCGGTGCACCCAGCTCAGGAAAGACGGCGAAGAAGGTGTGGCGGCAATTCCAGCCACACAGCCCTGCGCCCGTGCCGTAGCCGGTGGCGGATTCGAAGTCTTCGTAATGCTTGCCGAGGTAGTCCACGGCTCCGCCCCGGTGGTAGGTCTTGCCCTGCCACTCGGCATGGCTCGGACGTGCACCACCGTGCGCCGTCGTGGCAAAGAACGTCACGCCCATCTCGTCGGCGCGGGCGACCTGCAGCTTGGCGGCTGTCTGGTTCACGCCGGTGAGTACGGCCCGGCGGGCGGCGACTTCCAGCGTGTCTTGGTGGCCGGTGGGGTAGGTAACATACTTCATGGTGTCGGCCAGGCTGTCCACCGCGCTCTTGATGGCTGATTTGTAGTCAAACGCGCCGGTGCTTACCTTGAGGTGAGCCCGGTCGAGGGCGGCTTCGAACTGGCCGGAGACGGTGTTGGCCGTAGTGGCGGTGAGGTTCGAAAAGGTGCCCGCCGTCTGCTGGTAGCCCGCATTCAGCAGGGCTTGCAGGGTCTCATTCTCGGCAAAGGGCGTTGGCTCCAGGTCGTAGTGATAATAGATCTGGTCTTCGGCTTCCAGTGCCAGCGTGGCCGCTTCCTGCATGAGCTGCCGGATGGCGGATTCGCTCTTGCCGGTGTAGCGGGCCAGCTTCTTGATGACATCCTGCCGGACAGCCTCGGTCTGCTGGTAGCGCCAGAGCTGCCAGTTGGCGGTCGGGGTCAGCGTCTCCATCTTGGAAATGCGCCGGGCCACATCCCGCAAAATGTCGTCCTCAACTTGCTGAAATAAAAGGACCAGCCGGTCCGGCGCGTGGTCGAGGTAGTCCGGGGCCAGCATCAGGCACCTCCGCCGAAGCTAAGTTCCGGCTGCTGGTTCTCGGTGCGGGCCTCTTCGGCCAGCTTCCGGGCTTCCTCTTCGCTGACGCCGTACCGGGCCGCGAGGTACTTGTAGCGCGGCAGCAGGCCGCTGAGGGCGTCGTCCCGCATCTGGCCCATCCGGGTCTCGGCGTCGGTGATGTAGGAATCATCCCAGTTCACGGAAATGGCGGTTTCCGGGTCCACTTCTGCACCCAGCAGGTTCTTTGCCGCCCAGAGGATGCCCCGCACGATGCCGATCAGAGCCGTTTCGATGGAGATCTGGTTTTTGTTGGCGTTCTGCACAAGGTCCTGACGGCTGCCGGTGTACTCGGTGGCCGTGGTGATGTTGCCGGTCTCGAACTTGTACCGGTGGAAGCCCAGCCCGCACTTGAAGCTGAACAGGTCGAGCATATCCTGCACGGCCCGGTGGTTGGCTTCCACCCGCAGGTCGGGGTTGTACTCGTGATACTCACTCTGCTGGTCCAGACTGCCCTCTTTTTCCGGCAGGGTGACGAACTGGCTCACCACATCATCGTCCGGCGGGATGTGGTGTTCGACGCCGTCTTTGTCTACGACCTTCCGGCAGAGGTCTGTGGAGTAGAAGATCTTCTTGTGGCCAAGCCGGAGGTCTTCGCGGTAGTTGTCGAAGGCAAGGTCGATGCCCTGCGCCTCGTCCAGAGCCTCGGCGAATACGCTCATGCCCAGGCCGGTGCCGCCGTCAATGTTCTTGACCGCAGCGGGCGAAAACAGCGCGAACCACGGCGGGGACCCCTGCACGGTGATGCTCTCCACGGTGCCCTTCGGTGCGGGCAGCGGGGAGAACTCCGGGATGCCGCTGACAGTATCCGTGACAGCGAACCACTCGTTCCGGATGGTGCGGCTCGTCGTGTCGCCGGTGTGGGTCTGCAAGTAGACAGCGGGCTTTCCGCCCCGCATACACTCCGAGACGAAGGCCGCTTCGGTCACGATGCCGCGCTCCACCTTCAGGGGCAGGATGCAGGACGCCGGGTCATAGTCCAGCTCGATGCGGGCATCCGGTTGTGCAATCAGTGCGCCACCCTCACCCTTGACGCCGGTGACGCTGAGCACGAAGGCCCCGGTGCCGGACCAGTAGGCCTGCTCCACCAGCTTGTTGGCGTTGTCCCAGAAGTGCAGCTCCCGGAGCAGCCCGCCCACCTGCTGCTCATCCGAGCCCAGCAGATAGGCGGCGGTCTTCTCGTCCGCGATCTGGAAGGTGGTGCGGTCGTTCAGAAGGAGGTTGGCCCAGTCCTCGCAGACCCGCTTCGGCATCCGCAGGGAGGCGATCTTCCGTTTCTTTGTTCCGTTGGCGTATTCGGCAGACCGGGTATGGACACCGGGCACCGAACCCTTCCACCACTGACGCCAGGTCTCGATGTATCCGGAATAGTCTGCATCCAGATGGTAGCCGCGGGTCTTGTTCAGGTAGCCCAGAAAGGCGGAAATGTTCATGTGTTGGTCAACCTCTTGAAATCGCGTTCGATGGTGTATTCGTAGGCGTCCAGCGTGTCGATGTCGGTGCTGCCGTCATCCAGGCGCTCGTCGATGCCGGGGCGTTTTCCGCTGTACAGGGCCGTCGCAAGGGCATCCCGGAGGGTGGCCGCTTCGGGCAACAGCCAGAACCTCCCGCCGCCCATCAGGATGCAGGTCAAGCGGATGCGGTCATTGATGCGGATCTTGGCACTGTTCTCCACCCGGTCGGCCAGCCAGCTCAGTTTGCAGTGGCGCAGCCGGTTGCGGATGTGGTTGATGAGGGTCTGCTCGGCAGAATCACAGAAGATGTACTGGATCTCGCCGTAGCGGGCAAAGATGGCGATGCAAAATTCGATGAGCCGGTCGGCCAGATAGTCAGCATCCTGCGCCACCGGGTCGATGCGCTGGGAGGCAAGCCCCACCACGCCGGAATACCCCCGCAGGATGGCCGTGGCCACAAAGGCATGTTTGGAGCCGTTGCCGCCAAAGTCCACCCCGACGCGGATGCGCCATGGGGTGAGCTGCTTCTCGGCGGGCCAGAAGAACCGCCCATCCCCGGCGGCGAGGCTGTCGGCCAGCAGGCGGTAAACCACGCCGTTAGCTGCCATCCACTGGCCGAGGATGAAGCGGTTGTAATAGACGGTGCCCATATACTCCCGCTTCAGGTCGGCCACGAACTTCGGCGGCAGCGTCGGGTTGTCGTCGATGGTGTAGGCCTGACAGTAGATGTCAGCATCCGAGTCCAGAAACTTTTTGAACCAATGCTGCGGGTTCTCCGGGTTGCAGGTGCCGTCAAAATGGCTGTGCGGGCAGGACAGGCGGCTTTTGAGCATCTGGAAGACGCCCTCGTTCCAGGTCGTGATCTCGTCGCCGTAGACATACTCAAAGGCTGCGCCCTGAATGCGGGCGATGTGCTTTTTGTTGTCGGCACCGAGGACATAGACCTTCTGGCCAAACAGCTGGACCACATTGCCAGCCGCCGAGGTGCGGATGACTCCCACGAGGTCCGGCCCCCAAAGCTCCCGCATCAGGGAAAGCACATTGCGCTCCAGAGTGCCCAGCGTGTTGCCCATGAGCACGAGCAGCCCTTCGCCCTTGGCGGCGAGGATGCGCTGCGGGATGGTCACGGCACAGTCGAGATAAGTCTTGCCGGAGCGGGTGGCCCCGGTCTTGACGTTCCAACGGTGGGAGCAGTTGCGGAGGTATTCTTTCTGGAACTCAGTCAATGGCACTGTCTACACCTCCCAGCAGTTCACGGGCCGCTTCCAGCGCATCCGCGGCGGGGTCGTCGGGCGACTCTTTGAATACGCCCAGATGCTTGCCCAAGAGCTCAAGAGCCCGAAGCTTATCTGCCAGCTTGACTTCGTGTTCCAGGCCGTCTTCGCCGAAGGTCTTGACCTTGACGGACTGCACGGCAGCGAGGTCGTCCCGCGAGGCATCCAGTTTGACGGATGCGGTCTCCGGGTCGATGAGGTCGCCCGCGTTGACGAATGCGATCTTCGCGAGTTCCCGGACCACACGGTCGGCAGAGACTCCGGTGCGGCGACTCTGCCTGGCCTGAAGCTGGGCGATATAATTTTGGATACTAACATTTACTAACAGCCGCCCCGCTTGTTCGTTGGCCGTTTTGGGGCTGTATCCGGCACGGATGGCCGCCTGCGTCGCGTTCAGGTCGATCATGTATTCTTCGCAAAAACGCTTCTGCTTGTCGGTCATCCTCACCACCTCTCTCTGCTGTCAGAACACAAAAAAGCCGTCCTGGGATTTTCCCAGGGCGGCACACGTGATTCAAAAAGCCCGGTCGATTCAATCATGAAGGAGTTATCATGTAAAAAGCAAAGCAACCAATGGAGGTATAAAAGACCGGGCAGAAAACCGACAGGAAAGCGGAGTAAGGGAACCCTTTCTGCTGGTTTTTCACGATACTATTTTACCACTTGTCAAGATGATGCACAATGAACTTTTTTCAGATGTTCAAGCGCTCGACGCAGCTTTTCCGAATGGCATAGATCCGGCGGACCGAATAGTTCGTTTCCGCAGCGATCCGTTCCCAGGTCTGCAGGTCCAGATAATATCTGCGAAGAATGCTGTAATTTCGATTATCATCCAATTGTCTCAAGACGGGGTCGATCTCCGCAAACAGCTTATCACAGGCGGCCAGTTGGGCATAGGCCTTGCGCTCCGCCTCTTCCTCACGCTCAACGGCGCGGGCGAGAGACTGGCCGTCACCGCTCCCGCCGGGCATCGCGCTGATGTTTTGCGTGATACGCCGGGTCGCAGTCTGTGCTTCGGCCAGCTGGTACGAATAGCGCTGGTACAGCCGTTCTGCTTCCCGATACCGATTCAGCCAGACGAGCTTTTCCTTGTAGGTCATTCCAGTTCCTCCACCACAATGTACACCCCGCAGGGGTCGGCCCAGAACTTTTCGACGATCTCGCTGCACACCTGAGCATCGTCGTGCCAGAAGTGCAGGCGGGTCATCTCGTCCTTGAGGGCTTTTTCGAGGTTGTCCGTGTCAGGCTTGCTGGTGCGCCACGCCCCGCTGCGGCGGCCGTCTGCCGGAAACATCCACTTGACCAGCAGCCGCACCGGATGGCCTGCAGGGATAGGCTGCGGTGGCGCATAGGGTGCGAGGCAGGCGTGGAGCTTGGCGCGGGTCTGCTTCAGCTCCGGGCTGTCGTGGAGAACCGCACAAGGCTTGCCGCCTTTCATGTACGCATGGAGCTGCTTGTCATTGTGGGTCGTAGTAGGCGGTTTCATGGGGATAAAGAATTGCATGTGCATGGTGTTCACCTCGTTTTTTCTTTTTTGATTCGGCCAACGTGATGGGGAGGGCTTCCGGAGGGATGGGGGCTGTCTTACGCCCCATCCTCCGGGAACCCCCTCACACATGTTGCAGTTATAGCTATATATAATAGGCTATTTTGCCGTGCAGATTATAGCGGTCATAGCGGCTATTTTGCCAAATTTGGCAAATCGGACGGATTGCATTATAGCCGCTATTTTTGCCGTTTTTGTACAAGTTGTAATGTGAAACAATAACAGAATGTAAATCATCCGGCAGAACCGGGTTCTTTCTTTCCAACGACGCCATCATCCATCCAATAGCCGCCGTCAGCTTTAAGACGCTTCCGAACCGTTTCCGGTTTGAGTCCCAGATATTCGGCCATGCTGTAAACGGTTACTTTGCCATCCATCGTGCAGGCTTCAAAGGCAGTGTCGAGTTCGGCTTTTTTGTCTTTCGTTACCTTTTCCTTATTGCCCCAGCGCTTCGCCGCGCCGCGACTGCCGAGGGCCTTGAAGTCACTGTCCGGCTGCAAGTCTTCCAGCAGTCCGCTGTCCAGCTTATGGACCGGGTAGTCGAACCAGAGGTTCACCGGGTCGAAGCGCGGGAACTCGCGGAGGGTGCCCTCGATGCGCCAAGCGGTCAGGCTGTCGGCCTTTTTCTCGGCAGCGACAACTTCGGCGTCGATGGCCCGCAGATCGGACAGGCCCAGATGCTCCTTTGCCACGGCCAGCATCCGGGTGCGGCTGAAGGCATCGTCCGGGCCGTAGCTATCGGCAAACCCGCGCTTGTCGAGGATGCGCTTGATGACGGCGCAGGCGGCCTTGTTGTGGAGCTGCTCCCGGATGGCGTCGGTGGGGACGAGCTCGGTCATATCCAGCATGGCATCCGGGTCACGGGCAAACACGCCGGAACCAGAGGCGCGGTCCATACTGCGCTTGCCGCCCTGGGCACCCTTGCTGTGGTGGTGGGCGTAGATGACGGCGCAGTCCAGCTCGTGGCAGACTGTGTCAAACTGGCCGCAGAACTTGGCCATCTGCTCGGCGGAGTTCTCGTCGCCGGTCAGGACCTTATAGATCGGGTCGAAGATGATGGCGGTGAACCCCTGCTTCTTGGCCCGGCGGATGAGTTTGGGGGCCAGCTTGTCCAACGGCACCGGAATGCCGCGCAAATCCCAGATGGCAATCTGGTCGAAGTGGTCCGGTTCCAGCCCCAGCGCATTGTAGACATCCGCGAAGCGGTGCAGACAGGATGCGGGGTCAAGCTCCAGATTCAGATACAGGACTTTTCCCTGTGCACAGGAAAAGCGGCCCAGCCATGTGGTGCCCTCGGCGATGGCAATGCACAGCTCGATGAGGGCGAAACTCTTGCCTGCTTTGCTGGGGCCTGCGATCATCATCTTGTGGCCCTTGCGCAGGACATCTGCAATGAGCGGTTCCCGCAGGGGAGGAATCTCGGAAAGGTCCTTTCGGATCGTCCAGTCGGGCAGCTCATCCGTTTCCGACTCGAACCAGTCCACCCACTCTTCCCAGCAGCTTTTGCCTGCGTTCGTTTCCAGCAGAGCTTGCCGGTGCCCGCCGCGCAGGATGCCGGGCATCCGGCTCAGGCGGGAGGGGTTGCGGTTCTGCTGGTCAAGGGGCAGGCCGTTTTTCTGGCAGGCCGAATAGAGGTAGTCCACCCGCTTGCGGTACTCGGTGTAGTCTGGAGCGTTGACTCGGACAATGGCATGGACGCTCTTTCCGCCGGAGTAGACCAGCGCGGCACAGGGGAGTTCCAGCTGCTTGATGATGGCCAGCTGCTTGCCCAGCTCCATATTATCGCACTCCACGAGGGCATAGCGAAAATCGGTCACGTTGGCGTTGTTCCGGCCACCCTCTACCGGGTTGAAGCAGATCCACGCACCGGCGTCCGGGTCGCAGTCGCCGACCACTTTGCCGATGTCATCCCCGCAGGTGGTCAGTTCTTCGATGAGCTGCCCGGCGGTGCGGTCCCAGCACCCCTTTGTGGGGGCCGGGCGTCCATCCCGGCGGTAGCTCTCGGTCACATAGGCCACATGCTCGTCGGGTTCGAACAGGGCTTGCAGGTAGCGCTTCAGCTCCTCGGCAGGATGCCATTCCGTGGGGAGATCCAGGTCGCGGGCTTCTACCCAGCGCGGATCTACGAGCCTTCCGTCCGCAGAGGAGCTGGCTCCGGCAGAGATCTCGTCGCCCCAGTCCAGCGCGTGTCCGGCGGGGCCGGTCCAGCCCTGCTGATAGGCCAGCTGAAAGATGCTGTTCTCGGTGACTGGCTGCGCACTGCCGTGGAAACTTTCCCATTTGCGGGTACATTCCCCCTTGTGGTAGCGCCCGGCGTCGCGGGCACTCCACTGCTCCCAGGCGGAGACCGGGAACCCGGCCTGCTTCAGAGCCATGCCCACGGTGGTCCATTCCTCATAATTCAAGGCGGACGGGCTGAGAAAATCCAGCGCCTCTTTGAGTTCATTTTCATGTTCCATGTACGATTACCATCCAAATTCCCAGATGAGGTCCGTGCTCGGCTGGGCGGCGGGCGGGACGTATGTTTTTGCGTCTACGCCCTTGGGAACACCGCGCCAGCCGCCTGCGGCAATGCGGTCGATCATGTGCTTGGCTGCATCGAAGCTCCACGTTCCCACATGCTGGAAGCCGTATTTCTCCAGGCAGCGGATCTGTTTCGGGGTGGTGAGTCCCTCGTCCCGGCGGCTGTGGAGCCGGTCCAGCAGGAGCGAGGCCTTGCCCGCAGACTCCACGGCATCCGGCAGGATGCCCAGCTTTTCCAGGGCGGCGGTCTGCTCCGCGCTGGGCGGGCCTGCCTCCCAGCCAAAGGCCGGGACATAGCCGGACAGGTCTTCGGCCTGGATGCTCATTTCGTATTGCAGCGGGTCCACGAGCCTGGCTTTTTTGCGGCGCTGTTCCTCCAGCTGCTTTGCCAGCGCTTCTTCCCGTTGCATGACTACATCTTCACCGGCCTGTACCGCAGCTTCCTCGATGTCTTCGGGGCACCCGGACGCAGCCAGATTCTCGGTCATCTGCCGGGCCACGGCGCGGTCCTCGCAGACAAGGTCAGCCGGACGGCACAGCTCGTGCCTGTCGGTCATCCACAGGAAATCGAGCAGGAGCAGGTCGGTCTTGCCTTCGCTCAGCCGGGTGCCCCGGCCCACCATCTGGCTGTACAGGCTGCGGACTTTGGTGGGCCGCAGCACCACCACACAGTCCACAGAAGGGCAGTCCCAGCCCTCGGTGAGCAGCATGGAGTTGCAGAGCACATTGTACTTCCCGGCATCGAAATCAGCCAGAACTTCGCGGCGGTCGGCGCTCTGGCCGTTGACCTCAGCGGCCCGGAACCCTTTGGCGTTGAGCAGGTCCCGGAACTTCTGGCTCGTTTTGATGAGCGGCAGGAAAACGACAGTCTTCCGGCCCTGACAGCGCTGCTCCATTTCGGCGGCGATCTGTTCCAAATAAGGGTCCAGCGCGGTGCCCAGTTCGCCCACGGCATAGTCGCCGCCGCTGAGCGCCACACCGGAGATGTCCAGCTTCAGGGGGATGGTCTGGGCCATGATCTTGCACAGATATCCCTCTTTGATGGCATCCGTCAGCTTGTACTCATAGGCCAGGCTGTCGAACACCTCGCCCAGGTTCCGCATGTCGCCTCGGTCGGGGGTGGCGGTCACGCCCAGGACTTTAGCTGAGGAAAAGTATTCCAGAATGCGGAGATAGCCGTCTGTGATGGCGTGATGCGCTTCGTCGATGATGATGGTGCCGAAGTAGTCGTGCGGAAAACGTTCGAGCCGGGCGGGGCGCTGCAAGGTCTGGACAGATCCAACGACCACTCGGAACCAGCTGTTCAGACAGGTGGACTCTGCCTTTTCCACCGCGCTGACCAGCCCGGTGGAACGCTGGAGCTTGTCCGCTGCCTGTTCCAGCAGCTCGCCCCGGTGGGCCAGGATGAGCACCCGGTCACCCGCCCGCACCTGATCGGCGGCAACGGAAGCGAACACGATGGTCTTGCCGGTGCCGGTGGGCAGCACCAGCAATGTGCGCAGACGGCCGTTCTCCCACTCCTTGTGGACGCTGTCCCGTGCGGCCTGCTGATAGGGTCTGAGTTCCTGTGCCATCAGAATGCCCCCTGTTTCCAGCCGGTCGAAGGTGCAGCGGTGGGCGCAGGCGGCGGCAGAAACCGGATCACCTCATTGCCCTGACCCGTCTCACCGGCCTTCGGGCCGCTCTTCTTGGTGTACTCATAAATGCCCAGCCTGCACCAGCCCTTCGACCCAACGATCTCAGACCAGCGGGGACGGAAGGTATCCCCGCGCTTGCACTGCCCGATGCTCTCGAAGAATGCCCCCAGCAGCCCCTGCGTTTTGGTGTGCAGATAGAGGCGGTGGGTGATGGTGGTGTCGCCCTTGTCCCCGCCGAAGATGTGCAGGGTCAGCTTGGCCATCTTGCAGGGCGGCAGTTTGGCGCTGCCCTCGTAGCGGGCGCGCTCCAACTCGGTGACCTCGAAGGCATATTCGCCCTCCGGCAGCAGCACAAATTCCGGCTGTTCATTGCTGACCTCGTCGTCCCAGTCGAGAGCGCGGTCGGTGGTATTCATATCGTTCATCAGAAAATTCTCCTTTCAAAATCAAAACGGGATATCACGGTTGTCCAGCACCATCTGGAACACCTGCGGCCAGGCACCGATCAGGCAACCCTCCACAAACTCGGCGGGGTAATCCCGGATGGGCATGTCTTCCGGGAAATACCCACGCTTGCCCACAACGCCCTGCAGCTCCTCGGCGCTGACATGGTTGGCGCTCATCAGCGCGGCCAGCTTCTCCGGAACCCCCAGACTGAGCAGCACGTCCTTGCGGGTGCTCTCCATGGGCGGCACGTTGGAGGTCGGGACCGCAGGTTTCGCTTCCGGCTTCGGCGGTTCCGGGGTGGGCAGAATGTCCGCCTCCGGTTTGCTCTGGAACTTCGGCTCGGAACGCGGCGCAGCCTGTGCGGACGAAGCGCCGGGGATGCAGGAAGCGATGCCGGCATAATCAAAGGGCATCTCATCGGGCAGGCCAAAGCGGTTCTTGGCATCCCAGCAGGCGTGATGGGTGGTGTACATGACCCGGCGGCCGCCGGTCACTTTGTTTTTGGCGTTGGGTGCGCTGCTGCTCTTTTCCACCACGGTCTGGTAGTTGACGAAGAGCAGCATGTCGCACCACTCCCGGATCAGCGGCTCCACCTGTTTTGTGGTCTTCATGGTCCAGCGGTCATAGCTGCCCGCCGCGTCCGGCTGCTCGAACTTGGTGATGGCTGCATGGGCGAGAACCAGAACATTGTGCCCGGTGTTCAGCACCTCTTCCAGTGCGTCCAGCAGTTTGCCGAACTCTTCCTTCAGGTAGGTGTAGCCCTTGCCGTAGCCAAAGCCTTCCAGCCCGTCCACCTTGGCTTTGGCACAGACGGCCTCAATGGCCAGGCGTTCGGCCCAGTCGGCGGTGTCGAGGACCAGTGTTCCGCAGGGGATGTTCCCCCTGCGCACCTCGGCCACCTCGTCCAGCAGCATGGCCCAGCTGGTGGGCTGAGGCAGGCGCTTAACGTCCAGTCGCTTGGTGCCGCCCTCGGTGTCGATGAAGACAGGGTCGGGGAAGTGGGAAGCAAAGGTGCTCTTGCCGATCCCTTCGGGGCCATACAACACAGTCTTGACCGGGGAATCCAGGATGCCGGTCGTGATAGAATACTTGCTCATCAGAAAGCTCCTTTCGTCCAGCTCTTCGGCTGAGGTTCAGACGGTTCGGTCCGGATGGGCAGTTCAGCCCTCTTGACCATGCCGTCTTCGATGATGATCTGGCACTCACTGCCAGTGGAGACACGGGTGGCGATGGCCTGCAGGCCTTCGGATTCCAGCCAGCGGCCAAACTCGGCCAGGGTCGTCATGTCCATCTGTTCAAGCTTGTCCAGCAGAACGAAGCCGCAGTCCGGGTTCAGGCGCCGGATGATGGCGGTGGCCACCCGCAGCTGATCGCTGCCGGACATATCCCGCCAGTGCTTTCCTTTATAAGTAAGGGCACCATCCTCCACGCTCAGCTCCGGCAGGGGCAGATCGGCACCGTTCAGCAGGGCCATGCGGTCGGCCCGCTTCTGGGTGATGGCCTCGGTGAGCTTGTCGTAGTCGCTGGCATACCGGGCCGCTTCATCCTCAGCGCGGGCCTTTTCCAGATTGGCCCGTACCTTCTGGTTGGTCTCCTCGATGTTCTGGATGGAGGCTTCCAGCTCGGCTGTCGATTCATCCTGCAAATCAGCGGCAGATGTCTGGGCGATTTTTACGTCAGCCTGCATCGTGGTCAGCCGCTGCTTTTCCGTGCTCAACTGAAATTCCAGGTCTGCAACGACCTTCTTCTGTCTCTCGAACAGATCTGTGAGCTGGGCCAGCCGATCGCGCTTGCGCTGGTTTTCGCCGTTCCGGGCCAGAATCTCCTGCTGCTGGCGGATGAGGTCGGAAGCGCTGACCGGCTCCTCTGGAGCATCCGGGTAATAGATCAGCTCCTCGGCAAAGTGTTTTTTCTGCTGGGCCAGCTGGCCGGTGAAGGTACGCTTGTCATAGAGCGATTTGATCTCCAGGTCGCGGGTGTGCAGTTCCGCGCCGATGCCGATGATCTTGAGCAGGATGTCTGCCTTTTCACGGTCGGATGCCTCCATGAAGCGGGGCAGGTCGAGGGCCAGCGGTTCGATAAAGGCATTGAGAAGCTGCTGGCCGCTGCGCCGCCCGGTGGGGTCGGTGACGGTCAGAGTGCTGTTCTTGCCCTTGCGCTCCACGATCACGCCGTTGGAGAGCGTGACCTTGAGGTGGGCGGGGGCCATAGCCCCGTCCCGCACAGCAGCGTCCGGGCGGAAGCGGTCGCCGCCCAGCGCCCAGGCAAGGGCATCCAGCACACTGGTCTTGCCCTGATTGTTGTTGCCACCCACGAGGGTGAGCCCGGTGGGGGCAGGTGTGAGCGCAACGGCCTTGATGCGCTTGACGTTCTCGGCTTCGAGAGATGTGATGGTTACAGACATTATAGCTTGACCTCCCATTCTGTGACATGGCTCAGAAATTCCGTCTGTGCCGCCTTGCCCAGCGGCTGAATGTCGTTGTTCTTCCAGCCGTAGCAGAGAATCGGCCCCAGCAGCTGCTTGCCGCGATAGGTGCGGTTGAATAGCCTTGCGGGCACAAAGTGCTCTTCGTGCTTGCCGAAGACCAGCACGACCGGCGTTCGGGGCATGACCCGCATTTCGCACGGACACTGCAAATACGCCTCGATGCCTTGCAGCGTATCGGGCAGGGAGGTCACGACCGGGGCTTTGCCCGGCTCCAGTAAGATTCCTTTCATGACTTGCAAATCCCTCCAAAGTATGTTATTCTTCGGGGTGATGGGGCTTGTCAAAACCATCACCTCTGGGCTCGTCCGTGGTGTCAACACGGACGGGCCTTTTTGCTTCTTCATTCTCAGCAACAATGCCACCCCACTGTTCGGACATCGCTTTTGCAACGCCCGGAAAGGTTTTGGCACGCATTCTTGCACGGTCTGTCGTAGACATTCCTTTGCCATATGCTTTTCGCTTGCCGAAATGTGCCCCCGATGGACACCAAGTTGCGATAGGCTCGACGATGTCTGTCGGGAATAACGGAGGCACGCCGCGCTCCCAAAGCAGTGTTTTCTTGCTGTAGGGATGCCCAAATTGCCATGGCTGAATGGCTTGAGTTGGCTTCGGGTAACCAAAAATTTTACTAGGAGTCGGATTTTCGATTACTACCTTTTCGCAATCTGCCGCCCATACCGCTAAGAAAAGCGCTTTGCCGCACAAACCTTCGTAGTAGCGGCAAAGATTGAGCTTGCCGCCTTTGTACAAGTGCCTTGCCCCGGCATTGCTTGTTTTGGTACATGGCACGAAAGCGATAATCATGTCCCAGCGGGCAATATCGTGAATCATGCCGTCCATCGTCTCAAGCGGCCCGCCCATGATGGCTTTTAAGCAATCACCGAGGATATGCCATTCTGGGTGTCCGCCAGACGGCTCTTGAATATCGCAGGAATAGGCTTCGTGACCTCTCACACGAAAGGCCTTGCAAACTTCCTGCGATTCCTCACAAGCGATAAGTACCTTCATTTCATGCGCCCCTCCGGTTTTGCCGGTAGGCGGAGCAGTCCACCTTGCCGTAGCTCTGGCGCTTGTACTGCTGGTTGTCCTGGTACATGCCGTACAACGACATCGCAAGTCCGGCGGTCACTGCGGCGCAGAGCCACGGTGCGGCCCGTGTGGCCTCGGTGGCGTCCCAGCCGCCCCAGGCGCTCAGCGCCCAGGCCGTGCCCTGCACGACCCGGCGGAAGATCTCGCCCGCGCCGATGAGGGCCAGGGCACCGATGGTGAAGTGTTTGAGTTTCATGCGGATTCCTCCTTGTTCATGTCAGGGAAAAAGTACTTGCCGATCTCGTCCCGCTGGATGCCGACGACCTCGCACACAGCTTTGATCTCGCTGGTCAGCCAGGGAGCTATGCCGCGCATCCGGCGGCTCATGGTCGGGTTGGCGATCCCGGCGGCCCTGGCGACCTCTTCGTCAAACATTCCGCACTCGCGGAACCGGGCCCGAAGCTTCCAGAACGGAATCTGCTGGAAGGTTCCCTGTACGATCTTCATCATGGTTTTTCAACCTCCTTGTGGTTGGCTCCCTTCTGCGGTAGAATAGAGGGCAGAAAGGAGAGAATGTTAATGGCTGAAATTAAATTCAAATGTCCTTATTGCGGTACTGACTTTTACGAAACAATGCAAAATACAAGAACCAGGAAAGTATGCTATAATTTGGACGAAGAAGAGCGGAAAAGAGTAAAAGTATACTGGGTAGAACAAGAAATAGAGGTGACTTATCATTTTTGTCCTTCATGTCATGAGTACTCCATTCAAATTGAAGGACCTCATAATACGTTTTCGTTTACTTATCCGCCGTATACAGGAATTACCCTTCCGGATTACATCCCGGAAGCAATCCGGACAGATTACGTGGAAGCTTGTTCCATTCTGGACGCCAGTCCAAAGGCATCCGCCACATTATCCCGGCGTTGCTTACAGGGAATGATTCGAGACTTCTGGGGAGTTAAGGCCAAGAATCTCGTAGACGAAATTGATTTAATTAAAGATAAAATTTCAGCGGACGAGTATCGTGTTCTGAATGGGATTCGCCGCCTTGGCAATATCGGCGCTCACATGGAAAAGGATGTGAATACGATTGTCGACATCGACCCCGGCGAGGCTCAAAAACTTATCAAGGTTTTGGAACTGCTCTTCAAAGATTGGTACATTGCCCGGCATGACCGGAACAAGCTGTATCAAGAGATCTTTGAAATAGATCAGGACAAGCAGGATCAGCGTCATCTGTCCTGAGTATCCTCCACATCCAGAAATTCCGGAATCTCAGAACATTTGAAACTCCCAATCTGCAAAGATAGGCTGATGCAGTCGTTCGTCAGGTGATGTTCCTTGATTTTCACATCATCACGCTTTACCAGTTCTTTCAAAATGTGCCCCGTCGAAAGGCCGCTCAGGTTCTGCTCCATTTCGGGTTCGGGAGAATCTGATTTTGCCAGCAGCTTTCCGTCCATGCTCCAATACTGATGGAGTTCGTATACCGGATGTATGTCCGTGCCATCGCCCGCCAGAGAGACGGTTTCAATGACTTGGATCACTCTGGCGGATTTTGTTTTTTGAAAATTAGGCTTTTTCACGTTGTTCACCTCCCTTCAAAAAGCGATAATCTACTTTAAGTAGATAACTTGGCGAAAAAAATTTGGTCGATAGGAATGCCAACGACCTCACTGATTCTTTTCGCGGTAGCAATTGTGGCGTCCTCTGGCGACTGCTCGATTTTTCGATATGTATCACGCGAAATTCCGAGCTTTTCTGCCATCTCACGCTGTGTAAACCCCGCATATTGGCGGGCCTGTTTGACAGTGAATCCCAAATTTCAAACCTCCTTTCGATTTGGCTTGAGAATACTATACTCCACTTTTAGTAGAATGTCAAGAACTTAAAGTAGAAAACTTTAAGATTTCTGTTGACAATCCTCTACTTTTGGTGTAATCTCTACATATAAGGAGTGATTCAATTGAGTATCGCTGAAAATATTAAAAGAATCCGACTGGAACACGGGTTGTCACAGGCTGAACTTGGCAAGATAGCAGGGGTCAGTGACAAAGCGGTGTCCACTTGGGAACTTGGAATTAAGGTGCCCCGTATGGGTGCAGTAGAAAAGATGGCAAATTATTTCGGCATTGCGAAGAGTGTGATTGTCGATGATGTCCAGCCTACTCCTACCAAGCAACCCACCATCCCGCCGGGCTTTGAGCCGATGCCCGCCATGGATGTGGTGCCGCTGGTGGGACGGATCGCCTGCGGTACTCCCATCATGGCAGAAGAGAACATCGAGCAAATGGTGTGCGTACCCTCCCGCTGGCACTCCACCTTTACGCTGACCTGCAAGGGCGACAGCATGGAACCCCGCATCCATGACGGCGATCTGGTGGCGATCCGCAGCCAGCCAGAGGTAGAAAACGGAGAAATCGCCGCTGTGCGGATCGGGGAAGAGGCTACCTTGAAGCATGTCTATCTGCACGAGAACTTCATTGAACTACGGCCGGAGAATCCAGCTTTCGGCAGCATCATCCTCAACCGGGAGGACATGAATACCGTCGTTATTGAAGGTAAGGCTGTCGGTCTTTGCCGGGATATATAAAGCGAGAGGTGAAATCCGTATGGGAAAATTAAAGGGGTATGACCGCAAAAATTACCTGCGCCACCGAACAACAAAACAGCAGCGTATGATAAACAAAGGTATTGACACGGCATTCAAAGGTGCAGGTGCGATTGGAAAATCTGCTGCAAAAACACAGATGTCAAGGACGGAGCAGAGTGAGTGGTCAAAAACCGCTTTGAGTAAAAAGCAAACATCTGTTGCGATTGGCATCGGACTGGTTATGCCGGTGTTGGGGCTTTTCAGTATTCCGTCAGTTGGCTTTAGTGGAATGTTTCTTCTGGTGGAATTCTTCTTTTTTGCATTGCCGTTCTTTGTGATGGTTCTTATTTTTATGATTTTTAATCTGATTTCGCGTCCGACTGTGGCTTTAGAAGATGAAAGGACAGAGACTCAGCCGAAGAAAGTAGAACAGCCCCAATACAACCCGAATCCTGAATGGATGGGGCAAGTAGGCCTTGTAGACTCCTGTGCAAACGCACATATCCTCGCTCCGCAGTTCATGAAACAGGCATTGGAAAGCGCAAAGATTTTGCAGACGACGACAGAACCGGGCACGTTCTTCACAAGATACGATTTTTGCGTTGGTAGGCTGATGGAACTGGAAGAGTGCAAGAAATATGGCGTTTCGGTAAGTACCACGCAGGATCTGGAGAAGTACCGGAACATGGATTTCCGTGAAGAAGCAGTGGAAGAAATCATTCACCGGACGCAAGAAAAGTATCAAGATAAAATTGAAAGCCTGAAAACCCAAAAGGCAAAACAGAACTGGGCGACAAAATATCATCAGGCATTTGAACCATATCTGTCATATATGAGCGATAATGCTAAAACGAAGCTCGGCGAGTGCAGCGCAGAATTATACGCGCTGACGGAAATATAAACAAACATAGGAGGCCTTTTGTATGAGGAAGAAACTTGTAGCGCTGCTTTTTGTAGTTGCAGCAATGCTGGCGTTTACCTGCACTGCATGGGCTGCAAAGCCATCCATTGAGCTGACGGATGTTTATTTCACGGTCAATTCGGCAGATGGGGTTACCCCGACGATTTGCTTCCGAAATAATTCGGGCAAAACCATCAAGTATGTTACGTTCACGATGGTTCCGTTTAACGCGGTGGGCGACCGTGCATCTTGCACGATCCGCGGATATTCTTCGGTGCAGGCGCGTCTGGTTGGGCCGATCGAACCAACGACATTTGACAGGACCGTTGCAACTACGGTAGCGACTCCGTCGTCTATGGGAGACCGTGGCCCGTTTCAAGTTCAGCAACAGCTTGCAACGGATTATTATATCGGAGCAGAAGAGCGGAATGGACATCGGATTTTCCTGGATAAGGATGGGAATGCGTACTATTGGGATTCTTATATCAATGTACCTTCGGGGATGACTCCGGCTGTTTTCCTGACCGATGATGAACTTCAAAATGCAGTATACTGTGATGCGGTTGAATGGGATAACCTTTGGTATAACGGGACGATTGATGAGCTGGCTGTTACGCAGGCCGATGTGATCTATATGGACGGTAGCAAAGAAACTGTCAACCAAAAGGCGTTGTATTCCGGGCATTTCAGAATTGACCCGACCAATCAGCCATATGATGTTCTGGTGAACAAGTATTCGTCTGTATACGACTACAATTTCTACAAAGAAAACAATGCGGACCTGGCTGTCTCCTTGGGAGACAACCAGTGGAAGTATCTTGAGCACTTCATCAACAGCGGAATGAAGGAAGGCCGCCAAGGTAACGCAGAGTTCAATCTGTCGGCATACAAGGCAAACAATCCCGACCTGGTTGCCCTGTTTGGCGATGACAATGCAAAGTACTATGAGCATTACATTGCAGGCGGCAAAGCAGAAGGACGCAAGGCTGTCTGATAAATAAAAAACGCCTCGGTGTTGGAGCACCGAAGCGTTTGAATAAGCGGCTCGCTCCAAAGGAGGTCATCGCACACTCGACACTGCGATTATACCTCTTTTGGGCGGGCTTGTCAAAGTGTACCTGTTTTTCGGAGGTGTAATATGGGCAGAAGGACAAATACAGCGGTCTGGCTCGAAAAGCAGCAGCGCTGGCAGATCAAAGTACAGAAGAACGGGGAACGCAAAACGTTTACAAGTGCCAAGCCTGGCCGCACCGGCCAGCGGGAGGCGAACCGGAAGGCGGATGCCTGGCTGGATGAGGGCGTCGTCAACACCCGTGTGCTCGTGGATACGGCCTATGTGCAGTGGATGGAGAACCTGAAGCTGACCACGGACCAGTCGAATTGGGGCCCGGTGGAGAGCCGCTGGAAGAATCATGTGCAGCCGGTGATCGGCCGGAAGCGCATCGAAGACCTGTCAGAGCAGCATTTGCAGACCGTGGTGAACAAGGCCTATGCTACCGGGTTGAGCAAGAAGTCGTTGATGAACATCTGCGCAGACCTTCGGGCGTTCTGCAAGTGGATGCGGTTGAGCAAGATGTCCACCTTGCGTCCGGAAGCGCTACACGTTCCGAAAGGTGCGCGGTCCAAAGAAAAGGAAATCCTTCAGCCGGATGCCATGCGGGTTCTGTTCTCGGTGAGCACGACGCTCTACAAAGGCGTCTGGGTGACAGACCCGTATATCAACGCCTACCGGTTTTCGGCAGTGACGGGGCTGCGCCCTGGCGAGCTGATTGGCCTGCGGTGGCAGGATGTCCGGGGGAGTACGATCTGTATCCGAAGGGCAATCAATGTTCACGGCAAAACCACGCAGGGCAAGAATCAGAACGCGGTGCGGGCCTTTGCGCTGACGCAGATTGCAGCGGATGTGCTGGCGGCTCAACGCGAACTGCAACTTCCGGGGGAGAGCGTGTTTGGCATCAACTCAGAGAGCACCTACCGGCATTGCTGGGAGCGCTACTGCAAGGCGAATGAGATCAAGTATGTGCCGCCCTACAATCTCCGGCACACCTTTGTCTCGCTGGCAAAGACCCTGCCGGAGGGCGCTGTGAAGTCTCTGGTCGGTCACTCGAAGCAAATGGACACCTTCGGGGTGTATGCGCACCTGATCCAGGGCGAAGACGTGCAGACTGCGGCAATGCTGGATGGCGTTTTGGATAAGGTCCTGGGCGAGGGGCAGTAACCCACTTTAGCAACCCACTTTTAGTTTTAACGACCGATTACGGGATATCATAGAAGATATGCGAACCAACAAAAAGAACGATGACTCGTAAATGTCAATGAATAAAAATAACGAGCTTCTTATATTTTATAGATTCGACTCCCATCGCCTCCACCAGTAAAAAGCACCTGGATTCGTTAAAATCCAGGTGTTTTTTCCTTGTTTATACCACACTGTTTAACGCACTTTGCAATGACAGAGCCTCCCGCGCTGACGGAGAGAGATAAGCGGCTTGCAAAATGAGAACCCTTGTGCTACAATAGGAAAGGTTCCTAGTAGATATTTCCGGTTCGCCGGAACAGCGATACAACAGAAAAGAGGATGTCTGTTATGAGCGTGAAAAAGATCAGCGAGGCCATTCTGGGCGTAGGTGTGGATGATACCACCATCGACCTGTTCGAGAGCCAGTACCCGGTGCCCACCGGTGTGAGCTACAATTCCTATGTCATCCGGGATGAGAAGACCGCCGTTCTGGATACGGTAGACGCCCGCGCCACCGACCCGTGGCTGGAAAATCTGGCCGAGGCCCTGGACGGCACCCAGCCCGACTACCTCATCGTCTCCCACATGGAGCCGGACCACGGTGCCAACATCGCGAAGCTGGCCGCACGTTACCCGGCCATGCAGGTGGTGGGCAACGCCAAGACCTTCCAGTATATGGAGCAGTTTTTCGGTGCGGACGCCGTCGCAAAGGAACGCCGCGTGGTGGTCAAGGACGGCGAGAGTCTGAGCCTGGGCAGCCACACGCTGACCTTCGTTTTTGCGCCCATGGTGCACTGGCCGGAAGTCATGGTGAGCT
>OGDG01000235.1_pt1 | contig 36690 bp, 26 predicted proteins | sample 1570391 | NCBI WGS metagenome assembly OGDG01 (sample SAMEA2582186, study PRJEB24529) | metagenome | biome: Human gut stool | place: China | collected 2011 | reverse complement strand
TGGAGACAAAGATAACAATTTATAAATTTACCCCTCAGGTTTTTACATTGACCCACCATCTTTTTTACGTTGCAGTGCCTTTTACCACCATTTCCTCTATTTATAGCATGCTTTAACGGGAATCATAATGTATCTCGTATTCAGAAACAATTATAACACTCCCGGTTTTCCTGTCCACTCCTGATTAATTTTCCAGCCACTTTTCCGGTTTTTCTTTCTTATTTTTCAAAAACCAATCGGTTGTTTGGTTTTATATTTTCTTTCTTATATATTTGCATCAAAGGTTCTCGTCAGTACCTTTTAATTGGAGAGAAGCAAATAGTTTAAATCAGTTTGTATCAATAAAATACGCCATTAGCTAATTATATGTACTTACTGTTTGGAAAAGAAAAATAATATTTACCGAAAATGAAGATAATCTTGTCCTATATAACGGCCACTATCATCCTTCTTTTTCTTCTTGCATTGCCCATTGCAGGAGTAGTAGCCTACATACGGTTAATCCGTAAAATGCGCAGAGAGCAGATAACTGCCATTCCGAAATTCTCCTTATTCATGCTTTTTCTTATCTGCGGAACTTTGCTCATGGAAATTCTGTTAGGAATAAGCGGCATGTGGTCGGGAGCATCGACAGCGGGATTCATATTCCTGCTGTTCGTTGCTCCCGCCTTGTGTGGAATGATAGCCTGGCGGCATCGGCATCATAGCGAAATATCCAAATACCACTGCACTATTTTGCATGCAGCATTAGGGTATTTGCTGGGCGAAGCGGTTCTGATAGGTGCAGTCAGCTTGTTTATCATCGGAGAACTGGCTTATATGGCGCTAATCGGTTAGCATAAAACCGTATTTTCGCATACCGGAAAAGAAATTCCCGGAATATTAATTATCTTTGGTGAAAAATAGAAGGGAATGGATATACATACGTTTATAGGCAATTATAGGGAAGCTTTCGGGCAGCAGGCCGAACTTCCCATCGTATTTTGGTACTCCGACCAACCGGAAGCTCCGGCAGCGAAAGTAAACGGGTGCTTCTTTAAAAGCATGGCGCAAGTAAGAAACGGAAAAATAATCAGCCTCAATGCCGAAACAATAGGCTGTGGAGGCGGCAAGTTCTACACAGGCTTCACGGATATGCCGGAACATGTGCCCGGCTTCGTCTCTTTGAAAGAGAAATACAAGAAAACACCCGATATGGTTGTTGACTTCATACAGGAATTGCAAGTGCCTAAAGCGGAAAAAGCCTACCTGCACTTTGCACGAATCGACAAGATTGGTTCTTTCGACAAAGTGGAAGGCATATTGTTTCTTGCTACGCCGGACATGCTGGCAGGACTTACCACATGGGCTTTTTTCGACAGCAATGCAACGGATGCCGTATCAGCTCCTTTCGGTTCGGGCTGTTGTTCCGTAGTGACTCAGGCTATCCTTGAAAACCGGAAACAAGGCAAACGAACCTTTTTGGGATTCTTCGACCCGTCTGTCCGTCCTCATTTCGAGGCAGAGTTATTAAGTTTCACCATTCCGATGTCCCGGTTCAAGGAGATGTATCACACCATGCGCGAAAGCTGCCTGTTCGACACCCACGCCTGGAGCAAACTCAAGGAAAGGATACAGGACAGGCAGAAAGAGACAAAGCCTTTCAACCATTTAAATGTATCTTTTGAAATCCGTCCGGATATTGTGCTGCGTGAAGTAACGGTAGAAGATGCCGCTGCCATATACCGTGCCATAGATACCCACCGCAACTATATGCGGACATGGTTGCCTTTTGTAGACAACCTGAAGTCCGTAGCCGATGAGGAAAACTTTCTGAAAGGGGTCCTCTCCGCCCCTGCCGACAGCTACGAACCTATATTCGGTATTTGGAACAGAGAGAATGAAATTTGCGGACTGATAGGTTTTCATTTTTCCGACTTTGCCAATCACCGCACAGAAATCGGTTACTGGCTTCTGCCCGAATACCAGCATCAGGGCATCATGACCGATTGTGTCCGCCGCCTATGCCGATGGGCCGTCGAAACCAAAAATATAAAACGCATACAGATACGTTGTGCCACGGGCAATGTAGCAAGCAACGGCATTCCCATCCGACTTGGCTTCCGCCTTGAAGGAACGGAACGGGCCGGAGAGTTATTGGCTTCGGGAGAATATGCGGACATACATGTATACAGTATTTTAAAAGAAGAACTTATGGAACAACAAGCAAAACTCAATGAACACAACAAACAGGAATACCCGCCTATGCACACCACCGAACACATCATTAATCAGACAATGATCAGATTATTCGGTTGCGGCCGTTCCGTCTCCGCTCATATAGAACGCAAAAAAAGTAAATTGGATTATCGGCTCAATGCCTGCCCCACGGAAGAGCAAATAGAGAGTCTGGAAAAAGCGGTAAATGAAGTGATAGCACGGCATCTGCCTGTCACTACCGAGTTCATCACTCAGGCAGAAGCCAAAGGACGGTTCGATTTGGAACGGTTACCCGAAGATGCTTCGGAAACCGTACGTATAGTAAAAGTCGGTGATTATGACGAATGCCTTTGCATCGGTACACACGTTGCCAACACTTCCGAGATAGGAACTTTCAAAATTATCAGCCACGACTGGGACGAAGAAAGCAAGCGCTGGCGAATGCGTTTTAAATTAGTATGAAATTCAATCAATTTTAAATAAAAAGATAGCAATATTGGCATTATACAGGTAAAATAGTCAGACCAACAATGACAATTAGTCAATAAAGTGAGTACAAACCTGTTGGCATACAGTTTGCCATAACAGTAAGTGAACGACGGTTCAAGATACAGACGGTGAAAACCGAAAGGTAAACATCGGGGAACATCGAAAACCGAAGTTCAGAGCAAAACGAATGTATAACTTTTTAAAGATAGGAGACTATGATTATGATGCCTGTAAGAAGAACTCAGAATTGGTTACCAAGTATCTTTAACGATTTCTTTGATAACGATTGGATGGTAAAAGCCAATGCAACGGCTCCCGCCATCAACGTATTTGAAACAGAAAAGGAATACAAGGTAGAGTTGGCAGCTCCCGGAATGACCAAAGAAGACTTCAACGTCCATATCGACGAAGAAAACAACTTGGTCATCAGCATGGAGAAGAAAACGGAAAACAAGGAAGAGAAGAAAGAAGGCCGCTATCTGCGTCGCGAATTCTCATACTCCAAATTCCAACAGACAATGATCCTTCCGGACGATGTAGACAAAGAAAAGATTTCCGCACAAGTAGAAAACGGCGTATTGAACATAGACTTGCCGAAGTTTTCCGAACAGGAAAAAGAAAAGGCCAAAAGATTCATTGACGTAAAATAAGATAACTGGTAATTAGAGAAAAGTCCCGGTGCAGATTCTGAATAAACTGCATCGGGACTTTTTTATCATACCTGAACTGGATTACATTGTACATGCGTTTACCTCACTACACGAGAACTAACTTTTAACAGCTTTCTTTCCTTTCAGGAATCGGTCTGTCAGCCATTTGCGTATAGGTTCGTCATAGAGTTTCAGACAGGCATAGGCAAGCACGAAAGCACCGGCAAAGGTCAGTATCATATAAGGAATGCCTTCCGCTAAAGTAGCATTATTATTGCACACCCATGCCGTGTAGGTATACACCAACGGATAATGCGTTATGTATACCGGATACGAAATATCTCCCAGAAACTTGCACACAGCGGTAGAACGTTTGCCCGTCACCTTACCTCCCGCCCCCATGGACACAATCACAGGAAAGACAAAAAGAATACAGCAGGCCTCATAGAGTCCGTTCATCCAATAATGATTTTCACCGCCCAGACGGGGAAATGCCAAAACTGCCACAATCATCAGACTGCACCACCAGAACGCACGCTTCTCAATACGAACAAGCCACCCCAGACGGGACAGCAGTAATCCGCCAAAGAAAGGATACATCAACCGGACAAGCCCTACGTACTGCTGCTCCCAATTCAACGCCCAGCCGCCGACAATATCACCCGCAGGTGCGGTAAGACAAAGGTGCACCGTAAAACATCCCGCCACAACAACGAGAACGGACAAAGCTGTCTTGCTGAACTTGCGGATGAACAATGCATAAAGAATATTGCCTATGTATTCGTAGTAAAGCGACCACGCCGGTCCGTTGAGCGGATGCATCTCGGTCCAGCCGCGAATGTCCCATTTCAAAGGAAGCGGAAGCAGCGTACACCCCAGCAGCATTACCAGTAGCATAGTCCCTACCGATGTATCCTGAATAGCCGGAAAGCAGGACGACTCCTGAAAATAAAAGAACACCGCACCCACTATGCTTCCCACTATCACCATAGGATGCAAACGGATAATACGCCGCTTGAAGAAAGTACCGATGCTCATCCTGCTCCAGCGGTCGTCATAGGCATAACCGATAACAAAACCGGAAAGCATAAAGAAAAAATCTACAGCCAGGTAACCGTGATTGATAATTTGTTCCAAGTGATTGCCGCCGGAATGCGCTTCCAGCAGATGAAAAGCGACTACCATTACGGCAGCTACGCCACGAAGCCCGTCGAGTATCTCGTAATGCGGCTTTGAAGCAAGATAAGAGTTTTGCGTGTTCATTCGGTATAAGGTATTGATTGATTTGCCTGCAAAGATAGAAAAAAGGAATGACTGACCATACTTTCACGGAACAATCAGGAGTAAATTACCTTACCGACTTTCTCAATTACTTTTCCTGTAGCTCTTTACCGCCCAAACATTAGCTGCCACAGCAAATACGGACAAGATACCCAATTGGGGAAGCAACTCCGCAAAACCACCGCCGCGAAGGTATATCGTACGCATCACCTCTACAAAATACCTCAACGGATTGATACGGGTAATCCATTGCGCCCATTCGGGCATACTATGGACTGGCGTAAAAAGCCCGCTCAACAAAATAAGTACAAGCATAAAGAACCACATAACGAACATGGCTTGCTGTAACGTTGCCGAATGATTGGATATAACCAGACCGAATCCGGATACAACCGGCAGAAATATCAGCGCAAAACCGTAAATAGTGAAAAAATGTCCGGCAGGCAGAATGCCGTAAAGCAACCATGCAAGGACAAAACAAATGGTAAGTACCACAAAACCTATCAGCCAATAAGGTATCAATTTGGCAGCAATAAACGTGAATTTACCGACCGGCGTCACATTGATCTGTTCAATTGTACCCGCCTCTTTCTCGCCCACCACATTAAGGGCGGGAAGAAAGCCGCAAATCAGCGTCAGCAGCATCACCATAAGTGCAGGAACCATAAAGAGCTTATAGTTCAGCGTAGGATTATAGAGATTCAATGTGGAAATACCGATACGGGGAAGTGGTTTGCCTGCCAATGGTCTTACAGCCATTTCCGACTTCAGTTCACGGGTATAGTCACCGATGATGGCAGAAAGATAAGAACCGCCCAAACTTCCTTTTGTTCCGTTCACCGCATTGGCGGCAACAAGCAGACGGGGAGCTTTGCCGTTTATCCAGTCTTTCTCGAAATCATGGGGAATCTCCAAAATAACATCTGCCGTACCAGCCTCAATACCATACAAAGCCTCATCATACGTATCGGGAAACGCTGTCAGACGGAAATAAGTGGAAGCGCCGAGCTTATCCACCAGACGACGGGACACAACGCTACGGTCATTATCGACGACATTGAGATTGATATTCTTTATCTCCAGATTGGCAGCCCAAGGCATCAATATCATAATCATACAAGGGAATATGAAAATCAGCTTAGGCAAGAATGAGTTGCGGAACAACTGCTTGAATTCTTTTTCTATCAGATATTTAATCATAAGGATACTACTGTTTATGCTCTACGGTTATGACACATCTTACATATTTAACACACGGATACGTTGACTTTGCCGGCCGGTGAATAATTATAATCGGAACAACTTCACTCCAACCGGTTTTTGAATTTCTTGAAGCTAACGGCTATCAGGAGTACCGCCATAACAGTCAGTATACCGATTTCGGTCAGCACCAGTGATATATCCACACCCTCTATCATCAATTTGCGTACCGCTTGAATATACCAACGTGCGGGAATCACCGTAGAAATACCTTGCAAAATGGCAGGCATGCTCTCAATAGGAAATATCATTCCCGAAAGCAACATAGTGGGCATCATCAGCATCAAGCCGGATACCAGCATAGCTGCCACCTGTGTACGGGTAACAGTGGAGATAAGCAGTCCCAAAGCCAATGATACGAAAATAAAAAGCAGTGATACGGCAATCAGCCAAAACAGGCTGCCTGCAACCGGAACATGAAGGACATAGACCGAAAGCAGCAGAATCGTAATCAGATTGACAAATGACAACACAAAGTACGGCACTGCTTTGGCAAGAATGATAAACAGCGGCTTTACGGGAGAAACCAGCAACACTTCCATAGTTCCCGTCTCCTTCTCGCGCACGATGGAGATGGAAGTCATCATTGCGCAAATCAGCATCAGGATAAGCCCCATAACACCGGGAACAAAATTATAGGCACTCTTCATCTGCGGATTATAAAGCAGCTTGACTTGGGGCACAATGGCGGATACGCGTACTCCGGGCGGAAGCATATCCTGTCTGGCCATGGAGATGATATTTGTGGCGTATCCCGCCTGCATGGTAGCCATATTAGGGTCGGTGGCATCGGAAATAATCTGTACTCCGGCCTCACCGGTATAGAGATTGTCCGAGAAACGTTCGCTAAAGACTATTGCCATATCAATGTCACCGCTCCTGAAAAAGCGTTCTGCTTCTTCGGGAGAATGCAGACGGCGGATAACGGTAAAGTACTCACTGGCATCCACACGGTCGATTATGCGTCGGGTTACGGCATCATTGGAAGGGTCGAGAACGGCCACACGCACATTCCTTACTTCCGTAGTGATGGCAAAGCCGAAAAGGATTATCTGCACAACGGGCATACCCAGCAGAATCAGCATCGTGCGCCGGTCGCGGAAGATGTGAAAGAATTCTTTTCGGACAAAAGCTATGAATTGTTTCATGGTTATATAACAATCTGTTTTGAATTTTATATCTGTATCAGTCTGCCGTTCTTACAGCCTCACGAGCCAACTGTTGGAACACATCGTCCATGGTATCGGCTCCAAACTGCCGTTTCAGTCTGTCGGGAGTGTCAAGCGCACGGATTACGCCGTCCACCATGATAGAAATACGGTCGCAATATTCCGCCTCATCCATAAAATGGGTCGTAACAAAAACGGTGATGCCCCGGTCGGCCGCCTGATAAATCAATTCCCAAAACTGGCGGCGAGTGGCAGGATCGACACCCCCTGTAGGTTCATCCAGGAAAACAATCCTGGGATGATGAAAAATGGAGACTGAGAAAGCCAGCTTCTGTTTCCAGCCCAGCGGCAGGCTCTTTACGAGCGTATTACGTTCCTTTTCCAGCCCCAGGCGCAGAAGCAATTCATCTGTTCTCGGAGCAATCTCGGCTTCGGGCATTCCGTAGATACCGGCAAAAAGGCGGATATTCTCCCATACCTTGAGGTCTTCGTACAAAGAAAACTTCTGGCTCATATAGCCGATATTCTTCTTCACGGCTTCAGATTGGGTGGCAACATCAAAACCAGCCACGCAAGCCTTACCGTCTGTAGGACGACTTAACCCCGTGAGCATGCGCATAGCGGTAGTCTTACCGGCTCCATTGGCTCCCAGAAAGCCGAATATTTCACCTTGACGGACTTTGAAGGAGATATGGTCCACAGCCGTAAAAGTACCGAAACGTTTTGTCAGTCCGTCCACCTCTATTACGTAATTCTCACGGTTATCCGCTTTCTCGTGCAACAGTCCCGAAGGACAAAGTATGTCTGCAAACTGCTTCAGAATGCAGTCGGGAGTATCAATGCCATGTATCCGGCCTTCATTGATAAAGGCAATACGGTCGCATTGACGCGCCTCGTCCACAATTGGAGTAGAGGCAATAATGGTGATACCCTGTTCTTTGAGGCGGCGAAGCATCTCCCAGAACTCCTTGCGCGAAACCGGATCTACACCGGTAGTAGGCTCATCCAGAAATAGGACATCCGGTTTATGGATAAGCGCACAGCTTAGGGCAAGCTTCTGCTTCATGCCACCGGACAATGCTCCGGCACGACGCTTGCGGAAAGGTTCTATCTGTCGGTAGATGTCACGCACCAAATCATAATTCTCTTCGATGGTAGTATGAAAAACCGTAGCGAAGAAACTCAGGTTCTCCTCTACCGTCAGATCCTGATAGAGAGAGAAGCGTCCGGGCATATACCCTACCCGTTGGCGGATAGCCTTATAATCCTTCATCGTATCCAGCCCGCATACCGTAGCCTTGCCTTCATCGGCAAGCAGCAAGGTGGCAAGAATACGGAACAGAGACGTTTTCCCCGCACCGTCAGGACCGATGATTCCGAAAAGTTCACCCGGACGGACGGACAGTGAAACGCCTTGCAAGGCTTCCACCTGGCCGTAGCGTTTAAAAACATTATCGACAGTTACTGCAAAATCCATGACGGTATCGAATGACGAATTATAAATCCACTCCCCCATACATTCCGATTTTCAACATACCGTCATTCTTCACGGCCACTTTAACGGCATATACCAGATTGGCACGTTCATCTTTCGTAAGAATCGTTTTGGGAGTAAACTCTGAACTGTCCGAAATCCAGGTGACGACTCCCGGATATGCAGTCCGGACATCTTTACCGTAATCGGCATATACAGTCACTTTCTGCCCCAGCTTCACCTCGGACAGTTGCTCGGAAGTGACATAGGCACGCAGATAAATCTGTTCCATATCAGCCATCTTGAACAACGGAGTACCCGGTGCGGCCAGTTCTCCCGCTTCTGCATATTTGGCAAGGACAGTTCCGGTCAGCGGAGCAACGATGTGGCATTTCTTTAACTGGTCTTCAACCTGGGCAACCTGAATACCGACCGACGAACTCTGCCAGGTCAGACTCTGGTCGCTGTTCTGCAACGTGGAGTTTTGTGCGGCAAGTTGTTTGCGGAGTACCTTAAGCAGTGATTCGGCATCATCCAACTGTTTCTGATTGGCTGCACCTACACGAAGCAGATTGGCTACACGGTCGCGTTCGCGTTGCGCCTGAACGATTTGTTCTTTGGTTGCCGCCACCTGTTTCAGAATATCGGGGCGTTGCCCTTCCACGGACTTAACACCGGCTTCCAACTGGAGTTTTTTCAGATAAAGCTGAACTGTGTCGATAATGCCGGCTTCCTGCCCGGCTTTCAAAATAGTACCTTCTTCCACATCCAGACCGAGTATCCTTCCGGACGCTTCGGCAGAGACTACGACATCGGTAGCCTCGAAAGTACCCGTAGCATCATATTCGGGTGTACCGCTGCTGCAAGCGACAAGAAAGAACAATACTGGAAATAATGTAAATGATTTCATATCATAGGATTTTATTGTTACCATCAATTCTAAAATCTCAATTATTCAAAGTGTATTTCAACTGCCAGATATTCATCAACAGTTGCACTTCATGCAATGCCTTGGTCCGGCGTGCCCGATTCTCATTGGTTATCTCGCGAAGCAGGTCGGTAACGGTCAGCGTTCCGTTCTCCACTTTGGCCTCGGCTGCACGACGGATATTCTCACGCAAGCGGATTATTTCATCATCATCCGCCATTTGCCTGCGCATGGACAATACGCCCGCATCCTGCTGTGTGGCCTGCAAACGGGTATTGAACAGAAACACGTCTCTGCTTGTTTCTATCTGCCGGCGGCTGTTGTCTATCCTGCGGCGGTCGTTCTTCAGGGTATAGAGGCTGCCGAAATTCCAAGACATGCGTACACCTGCCATATAGTATGCACAGAATTCATCTTTCAGCATATTCAGCCCCGGATTGCCGTAGGCACCCTGCACAAAAAGCCCGAAACGGGGCATTACCCTTGCATTCAGTGTAGCTTCCTGCACGCTGAGCTGTTCTGTCTGAGCCTCGAAAAGGCGGAGTTCGGGACGGTTATTTATCCCGCCCGCCACACTGACGGTACTTTCCGGTGCAGGCTTCTGAAAAACAGTTCCGGCAGGGATTTCTTTTCCTATAAAAGCGGAAAGCATGTTTACGTATGCCTGACGCGATGTTTCCAGTTCGATGCGGTGCTGTCCGGCATTCAACTGCTCCACACTGACGGCATCCAAATCGCTTTGGGTAGCTATACCGTTTGCCATATAGTCAGACACCTGCTTGTGCGTCCGTCCCAAATCATCCTGCAAAAGCCGGTTCTGCTTCAGTTGTTCGTCCAGCAGCAGGATACCGAAAAACAGCTGGTTGATACGGTCGTTCAATGCGTACATATCTACATGCTGCTTTTCCATGTCCACATCCGATGCCGCACGTGTCAGACGTTTCCGGTTGCGGATATCCCCGCCGTCCCAAATGGTTTGCTGCAATTCGAGCATCACCTGATACTGGTCTTTGGGAGCTGTCTCTACATCAATACCCGGTATTTCAACGGGCAGCCGGGTTATATCACTCTGATACGTGGCCTTTCCCGACAATGAGAACCGGGGCAGATAGCCCTTTTCCGGCATTGGAAAGATCATATTCACATGCCTTTTCTATCAGTCCGTACCGGCGCACCAACGGATAATTAGCCTGCGCCTGACGTCGGCACTCGTCCAAGGTCAGTTGTGCATGAGCCAATGCAGCCGTAAGAAGAAAGGCTAAAGAGAGAATTGCTTGTTTTACATCCATATCTGTTTCTTATTTTATTTAGCACAATGCAAAGATAGACGCACAGCTTAGTATGTTTACAATCCATTTGTCGGCAATGATGTTCCGATAGTACGACTTTTTACCGAAAAAGACAAACGATATGGATACTTTATTATCTTTGCCACTGAATTACTTACTGTTTATAGATATGGAGAAAAGCAGACCGATAAGCGTTGCATTCGATGACATCCGTCATAAACCGGACATCATCAATCATCTTGAGTACCGCTTCATAAACGATGACTTGGGGATGGTCATCAGTTTTACGCAAATGGGAAGCAAATTGTTCCATACCGGACAACCCTACCGTACCAAAGAAGGACGGATTATCCGTGTCCTGCAAGGAACAGGGCGAATCTCCATCAACCTCATCGAATACGAAGCATCCGCCCGCAAAATCATAATTATCCCCGACAATGCCCTGATAGAACTGCTGGAAATCAGTCCCGACTATGATTTTCAAATCATAATGCCCGCACGCAATTTCCTGCCTGCCCTGCCCGGTTCTATCTTGTCGGAAACTTACACGGGAAATGGCATTGTGCTGTCATTTAACGAGAAAGAGTGGACACAGACGGAGATGTTCTTTACCCTGCTGTGGAATATACTCCATTCCTCGCCCTACCGCCGCGAAACCGTACAGCATCTCATCATTTCCCTGCTTTACAACCTCAAGTATACTTACGAGCAAACGCGTACCGCCACCCCGCTGCGCCTTTCGCGCCAGGAAGAAATATTCCGGCGCTTCATAGCCCTCGTAAACGAGCACAGCAAGCAGGAACGTTCCGTCGACTTCTATGCCGGCAAGCTATGCCTGACCCCTCATTACCTAAGCACCGTTATACGTGAGGCAAGCGGACAGACGGTAATGCAATGGATCAACCAATCCGTTATTCTTGAAGCGAAAGTATTGCTGAAACACAGCAATCTGTTGATATTCCAAATATCGGACGAGCTGAACTTTCCCAACCCTTCCTTTTTCTCGAAGTTCTTCAAACGGATAACAGGCATGACTCCTGCCGAATACCAGAGAACGCAATAGACAGGAAAATGTCCGTTTTTTATAAAGAGAGGGCATAAACAGAACATTTTATAATGCTTATAAACCTTTTATATATAGAAGAGACTGAGTAATTTTGTCACAAAACTAATATACCTTGAATTATGAAACGAATTTATTGGATTTTAACAAGCATCTCACTCTACTCGCTGCTATCCTGTAGCAACGGAGCTAAAGACACACGAGAATACCAGACCGTAAAAACAGATACGGTTGTCTCCGCCGGCGGGCAAACCAGCCTGCAATATCCCGGAAAAGTAAAAGCGGCACAAGACATCAGCCTCGCATTCAGAGTGAGCGGCACGATACAGAAGATATATGTAAAGGACGGCGCCCGCGTGCAGGCAGGACAGCTGCTTGCCGAACTGGACCCTACGGACTACCAGGTGCAACTGGACGCCACCGAGGCCGAATACAAACAGATTAAGGCAGAGGCGGAGCGCGTAATGGCGCTTTACAAAGACAACGGAACCACGCCCAGTGCCAACGACAAGGCCGTGTACGGACTGAAACAAATCACCGCCAAATACCGGCATCACAAAGACCAGTTGGGCTACACCCGCCTTTACGCCCCTTTCAGCGGCTATATACAGAAAAGGCTGTTTGAAGCGCACGAAACGGTGGGAGCCGGAATGCCTGTCCTGTCCATGATAAGCAACAGCGCCCCGGAAGTGGAAATAAACCTTCCGGCAGCCGAATACATCCGGCGCGAGCAATTTGACCGATACCGCTGTACGTTCGACATTTATCCGGAACAGACCTATGAGCTGAAACTCATCAGCGTCACCCCCAAAGCAAATGCGAACCAGCTCTACACCATGCGCCTGCAACTGATTACAGACAACCGCCCCGTTCCTTCTCCGGGCATGAACACCATGGTTACCATCCTTTGCAACAATGACAGTTCACGCAACCTCTCCGTACCCGGCAGCGCTGTCCTGCAAAAAGACGGCAAAGCCTGCGTATTCGTATACAACCCGTCCGACAGCAAAGTACACAGCCGCGAAGTAACCCTCGTACGCCTGCTGAGCAACGGACGCATCATCATCGCTTCCGACGGGCTGCAACCCGGCGACCAAGTGGTGTCGGCAGGAATACATCACATAAAGGACGGAGAAACCGTGACTCCTCTGCCTGCTGCCAGCGACACAAACATCGGCGGACTGTTATAGCATTGTTTTCCTTTAAAACTCAGCAATTATGGATATAAGCAAATGGGCATTCAAAAACCGCAATCTGGTTTACTTCCTGGTGACCGTCCTGTTTGTAGGCGGCATCCTCTCCTGCTACCAGATGAGCAAGCTGGAAGACCCTGAAATAAAAGTGAAACTCGCCATGGTGGTAACCACCTATCCGGGGGCATCCGCCCACCAGGTAGAGCTGGAAGTGACGGATGTGTTGGAGAAAAGCATCCGCAGCATGGGCAATATAGATAATGTGGAAAGCTACTCGTACAACGACCTCTCCCTGATACAGGTAGAACTCACCACCATTACCCCGGACGATGAAGTGGAGCAGTGCTGGGACATGCTGCGCCGCAAGGTGAGCGACGCCTGCGCCCTGCTGCCCGACGGAGCGAGCACCCCCATCGTGAAAGACGACTTCGGCAATGTATACGGAATGTTCTACGCACTGACCGGTGACGGACTGTCCGACCGGGAGCTGTCCGACTACGCAGAGCTTATCAAGCGCGAAATAAGCGACATGACGGGCGTGGAACGGGTGGAACTGTACGGCAAACGTCCCGAATGCATCAACATCTCCCTGCTGCAAGACCGCATGGCAAACCTCGGCGTAAAGCCCGCCGAAGTCCTCGCCACCTTGAACGGACAGAACAAGACCACCTACAGCGGCTACTACGACAACGGCGACAACCGCATCCGCGTCACCGTCAGTGACAAGTTCAAGACAGTGGAAGATATAGGCAGCATGCTGATACAAGGGCATGACGACGACCAGCTCCGCATGCGCGACATCGCCCGCATTGAGAAAGGATACGAAGAGCCTACCCGCAACGAACTGTTCTTCGACAGCGAACGGGCGCAGGGAATCCTCATCGCAGCTTCCAGCGGTTCGGACATCGTGAAAGTGGGCGCTGCCGTAGAGAAAAAACTGGCGCAACTGAAAGAAAGCCGCCTGCCCGCAGGCGTGGAGTGCCACAAGGTATTCTATCAGCCCGAACGTGTGGGAGCCTCTTTGGGTACTTTCGTCATCAACCTGATAGAGTCCGTCATCATCGTTGTGGTAATCCTGATGCTGGCCATGGGTTTCAAGAGCGGAATCATCATCGGCATCAGCCTCATTGTCACCGTATTCGGTTCGTTCCTGTTCCTGTATACGGCGGACGGAACCATGCAGCGTGTATCGCTTGCCGCTTTCGTGCTGGCAATGGGTATGCTGGTAGATAATGCCATTGTCATCGTAGACGGCATACTGGTAGACCTGAAAGCCGGCAAAAACCGCATGGAAGCAATGACAGCCATCGGCCGCCAGACGGCAATGCCCCTGCTGGGCGCCACACTGATAGCCATCATCGCTTTCCTTCCCATCTTCCTGTCGCCGGACACTGCCGGGGTATACACCCGCGACCTGTTCATCGTACTGGCGGTGTCCTTACTGCTGAGTTGGGTGCTGGCGCTGGTGCACGTGCCGCTGATGGCAAACCGCAAGCTGCACCCTGCCGTTGAAGTCAGCGCCACCGGAAAGCGCGAATACAAAGGACGTACCTATGCCCTGCTGCGCACCGCCCTCTACTTCGGACTGGCACATCGCTGGAGCGTCGTACTGGCGATGCTCGCCCTGCTGGGACTTTCCATTTTCGGCTACGGCTACATGCGGCAGGGTTTCTTCCCCGATATGGTGTACGACCAGCTCTACATGGAGTACAAGCTGCCCGAAGGCAATAACTCCACCCGCGTGGCACGCGATTTAAGGGAGATAGAATCCTACCTGAAAACACGCAAGGAGATTACCCACGTCACCGCCTCTGTCGGCGGCACGCCGGGACGCTACAACCTGGTGCGCAGCATCGCCAATCCGTCCTTGTCGTACGGCGAACTGATTATAGACTTCACCTCTCCTGACGACCTGGTAGAGAATATGGATGAGATACAGGAATACCTGACACGGCGTTATCCGGATGCTTACATCAACCTGAAACGCTACAACCTGATGTTCAAGAAGTACCCTATCGAAGCGCAGTTTATGGGTCCCGACCCTGCCGTACTGCACCGCTTGGCCGACAGTGCGCGGTACATTATGGAACACACGCCGGAGGTCCGCCTCATCACCACCGACTGGGAACCGCAAATACCCGTACTCTCCATCGAGTACGACCAGGCAGCCGCCCGTGCGCTGGGTCTCAGCCGCAACGACGTAAGCATGTCCCTGCTTTCCGCCAACGGCGGCATACCCATCGGGTTCTTCTACGAAGGCATCCACCGCGACAACATCTACCTGAAATGTCTGGACGAGGAAGGAAAGCCGATAGAAGACCTCGGCAATACGCAGGTATTCTCCGCCCTGCCCTCGCTGAACGGACTGCTGAACGAGGAAACCATGGTGAAACTGAAGGCAGGTACGCTGAGCAAGGAAGAACTGGTGGAAAGCCTCATGGGAAGCACCCCGCTGAAACAAATCAGCAAGCGCATCGACATCCGCTGGGAAGACCCCGTCGTACCACGCTATAACGGACAGCGCAGCCAGCGCGTGCAATGCTCTCCCGCTCCCGGCATAGAGACCGAAAAGGCAAGGCAGATTATCGCCCGTCGGATAGAACAGATAGAGCTTCCGCAAGGCTATACCCTGCATTGGCAGGGCGAGAAGAGCGCCAGCGACGAGTCCATGGAGTATCTGTTCAAGAACTTCCCGCTTGCCATCATCCTGATGATTGCCATTCTTATCATGCTGTTCAAGGACTACCGCAAACCGATTATCATCTTCTGCAGTCTGCCCATGCTGCTTGTGGGAGTGGTGGCTGTGATGCTGCTTACAGACAAGACGTTCAACTTCGTGGCAATCGTGGGTACGCTGGGACTGATAGGCATGCTTATCAAGAACGGCATCGTACTGATGGATGAAATCACCCTTCAGCTCAACCAAGGGGTAGAACCTATTACGGCACTGGTGGATAGCGCCCAAAGCCGTCTCCGTCCTGTGACCATGGCTGCGCTGACCACCATTCTGGGTATGATACCGCTGCTGCCCGACGCGATGTTCGGTTCGCTGGCAGCTTCCATCATGGGCGGCCTCACATTCGGAACGCTGATAACACTCCTGTTCATCCCTGTACTATACGCATTATTCTTTCATATAAAAAACGAACAATAATGAAAAAGACAACATTCATCCTCACCGCCCTGCTCTCCGCTGCCTGCATCTCCGCCCAAGAGACGCTGACACTGGAACAATGCAGGGAAATGGCACTGAAATACAATAAAGAAATGGCAGCAGCCGCCAGACAAACGGAAAGTGCACGCTACACCGCAAAGAGCTATAAGGGCAACTTCTTCCCCAACTTCAGCCTCAGCGGTACGGGTATCTACAGTACATCAGACGGCAGCCTCGGCATAGCCGGTGGCAACCTGCCTACTTTCCTGCCCGATGCCACAGGGCAATTCCTTCCCAACAAGGGGTTCGCCTACTTCCCCGGAATAGACCTGAACTACAAGATAGGCATGGTATATATGGGCGGCATACAAGTGGAACAACCGCTCTACATGGGCGGTAAAATCCGTGCTGCATACAAAATGTCCCTGCTGGGTAAGGAAATGGCACAGTTGAGCGAAACGCTTACAGCCTCGGAAGTCATTGTTAAGACAGAGCAGGCATACGCACAAGTCATCAAAGCCAAAGAGATGAAGAAAGTGGCCGACAAATACAGTGCCGTGCTCACGGAACTGATGAAGAACGTGGAAAGCGCCCATAAACACGGACTCAAGCCCCAGAACGACGTGCTGAAAGTGCAGGTAAAGCTGAACGAAAGCGAACTCAACATCCGCAAGGCCGACAATGCGCTGCGCCTGGCCACCATGAACCTCTGCCACTACATCGGCAAACCGCTGACGGCAGATATACGCACTGCCGATACTTTTCCCGAAGTGGCACAGGACATCCGGCTGCAAACAGCCGACATCTCCGCCCGCCCCGAATATGCCATACTGAACCAGCAAGTGGCCATCGCCAAGCAGCAGGTGAAGCTGAACCGCAGCGAACTCCTGCCCAAAATCGGTGTGAAAGGTTCGTACGACTACATCCACGGCTTGGAAATCAGCGACCAGGACCTGTTCGACGGCGGCAGCTTCTCTGTGCTTCTGAACGTAAGCGTACCGCTCTTCCATTTCGGTGCAAACAGCAATAAAGTACGTGCAGCCAAAGCCAAACTGGAACAGGCGCGCCTCGAACAGGAGAACATGAACGAACAGATGCTGCTTGAGCTGGCACAGTCCGTCAACAACCTCGACGAAGCCCGGCTGGAAAGCACCATTGCCGAACGCTCCCTGCAACAGGCGGAAGAGAACATGAGAGTGAGCCGCAGCCAATACGACGTGGGACTGGAAACCCTGTCCGACCACCTGGAAGCGCAAGCTCTGTGGCAGCAGGCGTACGAAACCAAAGTCGACGCATGCTTCCGACTGTACCTGAACTACATCACTTATTTAAAGGCAACGGGAACACTGCTGAAATGAAAACGTACATATATTACTAAAATGCAGATTACGGACAATTAGAAAATATATAAGGAGACCGACAAAGAATAAAATAACGGATACTCTTGCACCCTACCAACAAAATGTAAAATTATTTATTCGCCTTCCAAGCGACGCTCCTTATACTCGACAGGGAAAATGTTTTATCAGAAGCATTTTCCCTGTTTTGCTGCCGGTAAGCCCCGTTATACCGTCCCCAAAAACATCCTTTACTTGAAAAAGCGCATTTTTTTAAAATCTTTTGGTAAAAATAAAACCATCTATAGAAAAATAATATATATTTGTATTATAAGTGTCGTATTCAAAGATAATACAGACAAACAAAGCAAACAAACAAATATATACAGCCGTTTCATACAGCAATGTTTATCGGAAAAATGTAACAATCTTTTCGACAGCGGCCAAACCATTCGTCTTATGAATGTTCTTAATAAAAGTGCGAAAAGCATTATTATTGGCTGGGTGATACCTTTTATAATCATTCCATATTGCCATGCCCAGCAAGAAAGAAGAACGTATGTTCCCGCCCAACCGATGGAACTTCATTTTCGTTTCGACCGGACGTTGCCCGACAGCGGATACATGGATAATATACATGTCTTCAATGCTTTGGACAGCCTGTTTTCCAGTCATGATACCGTTCCTCAAGAGATAAGTTCCATACATATCCTCTCTTTTGCTTCTCCCGAAGGCAATACCGCCTACAACGAGCAATTGGCAGAACGCAGAGCGATAAACATCAAGAACTATCTGATACGTAAATTTCCCCATATCGATACCTGCCGCATACACACTTGTCCGCAAGGAGAAAACTGGCAAGGACTGCGGCGTCTTGTCGACGAAAAACGCCATCTCCCCCACCGTAGGCAGATACTGTACATCATCGACAACAGCAATACCGGCGTCCAACGCAAAAAAGCCCTAAAGTTGCTGGAGAGTGATTCCATCCACCCGCATATCCGTATCCGGATGTTACGTAGCCTGCGTTCGGCCATTCTGCAGATAGATTGGGAAAAAACAGTACGTCTGCCGGCATACCCCGGATACCTTTGCCTTCAAGATACCGCCCCGAATCTCTTTCGGAATGTAGAGTATCCGCTACCGGCCAGTATGGAAATTCCCGATAGATTTCTGCCTGCTTCCGGTTCCAGACATCCCGCCACACACCCGTTGTTCGCCCTAAAGACCAACCTGCTATTTGACGTTGCGCTGATTCCCAACTTCGAGATTGAAATACCTATAGGCAGACATTGGTCGGTAAACGGAGAATACATGTTTCCCTGGTGGCTGCTTGACGGTGATAAATACTGTCTTGAAATCATGGCGGGCGGACTCGAAGTACGCTATTGGCCGCAGCTATACAGACAACGGAAGCAACAAGACATACTGACAGGACATTTCGTCGGTCTGTATGCCGGAGGGGGTAAATACGACCTGCAATGGAAAACCAATGGCTATCAGGGCGAATTTTTCATAGCAGCAGGATTCAGCTACGGTTATGCCCACAAACTTTCGCGCCACCTGCATTTGGAATTCAATATAGGTATAGGGTTGCTGCGCACGGACTACCGTCATTACCATGCCCGCAACAATTACCAGACCCTGCAATGGCAAGAGAACGGCCGTTATACATGGTTTGGCCCTACCAAAGCCAAAGTCTCACTCATATGGCTGCTTGCCCGCAAGCAGAAAACACAGGAAGGAGGCATAAAATGAAACACAAATACCCCGCTACCTTTCCATTACTGTGCATCGTATTCCTGCACATCACATTCCTTGCCTGCGAACGCCGCGGACTGACCTACTATGAAGTAGCCGAAATCAGCCTCAGTGCCGACTGGAGTTTATCCGGACTGGACAGCAAAGAAGCGGATTTCGGTGCTACCGTCCTATTTTATCCGCAAACAGGCGGCGAACCGAAAGTATTCCTTTTGGGCGACCGTTCGGGAGACAAGATACGTTTGCCGGAAGGCATATACCATATCCTTCTCTTTAATCGCTCCTTCAACGACTTCAGCAACATTACATTCCGTGGAAAAGAGGGTTATGAAACACTGGAAGCCTGTGCCGGCAAAATAATCACACGTCCGGATGAAGGAATGCGTACCCTTGTATCCTCTCCCGAAGAACTCGCTGTAGCCACAATGGAAGGATTCGAGGTTACGGAAAAGATGCTGGGCAACTACGGCAGCACTCCATACAAGCAGACCACCGTACATCCGGAGATTACCGCAACCGGCGATGACCCTTGTCATATTCACCTCGCACCGCAAAAGATGACCCGTAAGATTATAGCCACATTCCACATAAAGGGGCTGAACAATATCCGCTCACTCACCTGCCGTTTGGACGGTGTGTCTGAATCCGTATTTCTCGCCACCGGCAAACCGTCGGCTAATACCGTGATACAGGAATTTGTACCTTCCACTTACCAATTCACTCCCGAATCACCTGCCGACGGAACGATTAGCGGCACGTTCGAAATATTCGGCCTTCATACCGGAAGCGAACACAGGATATACATCGACGCATTACTTACAGACGGCAAAACCCACTTTACAGAAAGCTACGACAATGTGGAAGTGACAGAAACGGACGACGGACAAGGAACAACCACGCTCCGGATAGAAGTGAACACGGGAAAGATACCGGATGTGGAACCCGAAACCGGTTCAGGTTCGAGCTTTGACGTAGACGTAAACGGATGGGAAAACGATATCAATACCGACATACCTGTTATATAAGCCATCATACCATCAATATATACCTATATAATCTAAGTAAACAAACAACTATCAATTGAAAAGAAAGATGAAAAAAAACAGCGCAATCACGCAATTGCTGACAGTATTGCTATTAGCAGGCTGCTCGCAGAATGAAGTAACAGATGTAAACCCGGACTCCCATCCGGCAGTAGGATTCGGTGTATACACCGGACTGGCAACCCGTGGCGTGGACATGACCACGGAAAGTATGAAAGACTCTCCCTCGGATGCAGAGAAATACGGTGGCTTCGGCATTATGGGATATTTTACGGGACAGGAGACATTCGAGAATGTAAAAAACACAGTCACTGCAGGATATATGTACAATCAGGCGGCGGAGTATGACTCAAAAACCAGCGCATGGACATATAGCCCCGTAAAGTACTGGCCCAACCGCGACGGAGACAAGATTTCCTTCTTCGCTTACGCGCCTTACGAAAGCAACGGACAAAGCGGTACCAAAACGGGAATAACCATTTCCGCTGCTACCGAAGCAGGAATTCCTTACATTAATTTCAGCCTCAAAAAAGAGAACGAACTTACTAAAATGGTAGACCTTGTAGTAGCTGATGCACTCGACCAGCAATACACTCAAGCCAATGGCGGAAAAGTAAGTTTCAACTTCAAACACACGCTTTCCCGCATCTCGTTCAAGGCAAAACTGGGAAGCGGTGACTTTACCGGAATGGATGGCAATAACAGCTTCGTATACATCACGCATATGTGGATTGTGGGCAAAGACCACGGCACGACAGCAGAAAGCGGCAACCTTTCACTGACCAACCTTTCAGCAGCATCCAACACCGGCTCCAAGTTCTATACAAGCGCCAAATGGTCACAGCTGCACTGGAACTATGAAAACGCTGCCATTCCTGATAAGGACTTCAGCCTCGATAATATTCTGGCACTGGAGAAAGAAGGAATCATTGAAACCGATGCCACCACCGGGCACGAAGGTAGCGTCAAGGGAATAAAACTGACAGCCGAATCGCAAAAGACGCCCGTCAGCCTGTTTCCGGAAAAACAATACTTATACCTGATTCCTGTCGGAGACAATGACGCTGATGTAACCAAAAACTCCGGTTGCGCCGAAGGAGATATCAAGATAGGATTCCATTATGACATCGTTACAAAGGACAATACCAGTTCCAGCTCCAGCAAGTACATTGCCAGCCATGCCGAATCCGTAATCTCATTACCCAAAGGCCATATGAAGCGAAACGAATCCTATCTCTACACATTGCAAATCAACCTGCACGAAATCAAGATAGAAGAAGCCCAAGTAGAAAAATGGTCTGACATAACGAATGACGTAACAATAGAATAAACCTCACCACACAGGCCGGGCGGAGTTGGATGTCTCTTCCCGGTCACCAAGAACATTGACCAATGAACAAGACCCAAAGTATATCTGGCACAAGACACCTGCCAGTCTTTATCGTATGCCTGTTGCTTACTGCCTGCAATGCCGGCAACGGAACGTCCGAAGTCCTGCAAGCGGAAGAACTCCCCATAGGATTCTCCACTGCGCCGGCAGAGACGCGGCAGACCCGAAACGACGGACTGACCGCAGACAATCTCTCCGCCATAGGCGTATATGCTTACTATACGGGCAGCAGAAACATGCAGAAAACGGATACCCCGAACTTCATGTGCAATCAGAAGGTGACACGCACCGAAGGCAGCTCCACATGGACGTACTCTCCCTTGAAATACTGGCCCAACAACCCGACGGACAAATTGAGTTTCTTCGCTTACGGACCATACAATACGGGCAGTTTCAGCGTATCCGGCAATGCACAAAGCGGACCGCCCGTCATCGAATATACCCCGCCCCGGTCCGAAAGCGCACAGACCGACCTTCTTGTCGCCGTCCCGCTGATGAACCAGACTTCCGCTTCGGACAACAGCCTGGTGAAGTTTCGCTTCCACCATACCCTGACCCGGATTGCCATCTACGTAAAAAGCGACGACAACACAACCGGAAAGCAAATCACGGCATTCTCCATCCGCGGAATGAAAAACGGTATCCTCACCTGCCATATCCCGGAAGACAGTAAAGACAAAGGATTCGGCTGGAGTTATCCCGCCCCCGCCGAAACGGAAACATTCATCGCCACCGCTACCCGTTTCGATATTCCGGATAACACCGCAGCCCCCAAGGAACTGCTCGCAACCTTCTATCTGCTGCCTTACGGAACAGAGAGTGTCTTCAACCTCACCTACACCTACCAAGCCTATAATTCCGATAATACGGACATCACCCAGACTATCGTCCTGAGCAACCAGACACTGCCATCGACTGAAATGTGGACGGAAGGAGCTTCCATTAGTTATACCCTCGGCATCTCCCGGAAGAAAGTCACCGTAACAGCAGGCAGCCTTCCGACATGGAATACAGGAAGTACTGAAACGGTAAGCGAAACGGTTGTGATAAACTAAAAACGAAACGACATGAAACACCTATCTGCCAATATACTGCTTTGCAGCCTTCTCATCTGTAACGGATGTGACAACAGCCACGAACCATACAACAATGGCTACGACAAACGGATGCCTCTTACCGTCCGCGCCACGGCAGCCGGATTTGCTCCTTTACCGGTATCCCCGGAAACAGCCACACGCATCCCACAGGAAGACGGACTCGTCACCCGGTTTACCACCGGCGATGCCATCGGATTGTTTGCCATCAAAGATAAAGCGATTGCAGACGGTGCAAATAACATCCGGTTGACATACACCCCCGAAACGGACGAATGGAAAACCGCCAACGGAGACCTTTACTGGTACGAAGGAACAAGCTACATAGCCTATTATCCATACAAAAAAGACATCACTATCGACCCCACTCAAACAGAAGAAATGATTGTCGGGGCGCTGGCCGCCGCCATGCCACCCGCTGCCGACCAGTCCGATGCCGGGAAATATGCCGCATCCGACCTGATGATTGCCACCGGCAGCCCGGACACCGGTAACGAAGGTACCGGCCGTAAGACACTCAATCTGTCTTTCGCCCATCAGTTCACCCTGCTGATACTGGAACCGCAGATACACGTCACCTGTATAGAACCCGCCGATGCCGGCTTCACCTACCGCAACCAGTCCACCACCTGGGCTCCGGACACAAAAGCGCGGCAGGTAACCATGAACGGCATAAAAGCCTGCAAAATGGATAACGGGACTTTCCGCGCCATCATCGCCCCCCAAGAAAAAGGACAGATACAATGCAGCTATTCCACAGACAATGTAATACTCAATGAGGAGAAAACAGTCACAGCCGCCGGCAGTACAACAGCTTTTAATGCAGGCGAATGCCACACACTCAAAATAAACAGCCTGATTCCAGGTCCGGGCAGCCTCATCCGCCCGCTTGCCCCCGGCGATTTCGTTTTTCAAGGAACGGATGGCATCGAAGTATATCCCGGAGACGGCCTGCTGACAGACGGAAAAATTCCGGAGTACCAACAAGCCATCGGAATGGTGATTACCTGTACAGCCGACAAACTGACAGACCCTAAATGCAATGAAAACAACTGGAACCATGCCTACGTAATGGCACTCGACAGCATTGGAACAGGAAAATGGGGAGATAAAGACGTTGATGAAGCCATAGATAACTTCAACACAGAGGTCCGGGTAGACTTGAACATGAACGGTTATTCCGAAACGGAAACAATGCTGGAGCATCATGCCGACAAAGAGAACTTCACAACTGTCTACACAACTTTCTCTATCCTCGTAGAATATCGCCAAAAGGACAATATCCCCAACAACTCACGCAGCCCGTGGTTCATTCCAAGCATCGGACAATGGTGTGACATGCTGAAAAATATATGTGGAAAAGACCCGATGACATTTAACCGTACAAGTGTCGCTTTCGAGGAGTACTACAAATACGGAACCGAAACGCTGGACAAGCTGAACGCACAATTGGGCAAAGCAGGCAGGTCGGCAAGAAATCTGTCAGTTGGTAAAAGACGTATATACCAGACCAGTACCGAATTCAACCGACAACTCAGTTGGATTATCATCTGGGGATTTCTCGATGATTGGGACAGAATCGGCATCAAAGGGTATGATAAAAATGCCAATAGCTATCTGATTTATCCCTTCTTTGCATTCTGACTAAAACAACGTGTTGGAGCATTAGGAAAAACACGTTTTTTCTCATCACTCGTCACTTTCGCTTTCTATCCCTTTGTTTATGGGACATTGAGCGGTGACGACCATTGTTATGACAAGAGGTTTTGTCAAAATATACTTGATAATTTCCTTTTAAACACGGAATTACACGGATAGATACGGATTTATTTTATCCTTTTTCCGTGAAATCCGTGTAATTCCGTGCCTAAAAAGAAAAAAACCGGGGAAACGCTCTCTTTATCCGCCTGCTTTTTCATACTTTATCCATTGATTAATATCGAAAAGCCATCGATAAAACTACGAAATGCTTATAGGAAAACCACGTTTTGCAGTTGCGGGCCGCACGGGGGGCAATTGCGGGCTCTGCGGTTTCCATATGCGGGCTGTACAGCCCGCAGCTACGGGACGAAGAAAACAATACTCTATAACCGGGTTTTACCTACGGTATCTCTGCTTTATATCGCAGAGATACCGTAGAAAAACACCGGAAAACCGGATGCTCCGGGCCGGAGTTCGGAACGGTTGTCCAAGCACTTTTACTTATATTCGTCCCAAGCCCTGATAGCCAAATCGTCCGGTGTCATGGTGCAGAAGGCATTGATAAACGCACTTGCCAGACGTGCATTCGTTATCAGCGGAATATTAAGGTCGATAGCGGCGCGGCGTATTCTGTAACCGTTGTCCAACTCGCCCGCGGTGAGGTTCTTCGGAATGTTCACCACCATATCTATCTCTTTTCTGTGCAGCATTTCGAGCGCCTGCGGGTGCATGTCGGGCTCGCTCGGCCAGTAGACACGGGTGTTCTCCACCCCGTTCTCGGTAAGGAACTTGCTCGAACCGCCGGTAGCAAACAGTTTATATCCTTTCTTTTGAAGCATGCGGGCTGCGGAAAGCATGTCCACCTTCTGCTTCGGCGTACCGGTGGAGAGCAGGATATTCTTCTGCGGAATACGGTAACCCACCGAAAGCATCGCTTTAAGAATAGCGCAGGAAGTATCGCTGCCTATGCACCCCACCTCGCCCGTAGACGCCATATCCACGCCCAATACGGGGTCTGCCTTTTGCAGGCGGTTGAAGGAGAACTGAGAAGCCTTGATTCCTACATAATCGAGGTCGAACAGGTTCTTGTCCGGCTTCTGTACGGGGATGCCAAGCATCACTTTCGTAGCCAGTTCGATAAAGTTTATCTTGAGCACCTTGCTTACAAAGGGGAATGAACGCGACGCACGCAGATTACATTCGATTACCTTGATGTCGTTGTCCTTGGCGAGATACTGGATATTGAACGGGCCGGAAATGTTCAGCTCGCGGGCTATCTCGCGGCTGATGCGCTTGATGCGGCGCACCGTCTCCACATACAGTTTCTGCGGCGGGAACTGGATAGTGGCATCGCCGGAGTGCACGCCTGCAAACTCGATGTGTTCGCTGATGGCGTAGGCAACGATTTCCCCGTTCTGTGCCACGGCATCCATTTCCACTTCCTTGGCATGCTCTATGAACTGGCTCACCACCACCGGATGTTTCTTCGAGACGTTTGCCGCCAGTTGCAGGAAGCGTTCCAGCTCTTCCCGGTTGGAACAGACGTTCATTGCCGCGCCCGAAAGCACGTAGCTGGGACGAACCAGCACCGGGAAGCCTACCTTATCGACAAAGGCATTGATGTCTTCCAGCGAGGTAAGCGCACGCCATTCGGGCTGGTCTACGCCGATGCGGTCCAGCATGGCGGAGAACTTGTCGCGGTCTTCGGCGTTGTCGATGCTCTTAGCGCTCGTACCGAGAATGGGCACGCGCTGCGCATCGAGACGCAAGGCGAGGTTGTTGGGTATCTGGCCGCCGGTGGATACGATGACGCCGTGCGGATTCTCCAGTTCGAGGATATCCATGACGCGCTCGAAGGTAAGCTCATCGAAATAAAGGCGGTCGCACATGTCATAGTCCGTAGATACGGTTTCGGGGTTGTAGTTAATCATGACGCTGCGGTAGCCTTCCTGGCGGATGGTGTTCAACGCCTGCACGCCGCACCAGTCGAACTCCACCGAGGAACCGATGCGGTACGCACCCGAACCGAGTACGACGATGGATTTACGGTCGCCCAGGTAATGCACGTCGTGGGCGATGCCGCTGTACGTCAGGTACAGATAGTTGGTACGGGCGGGATATTCGGCGGCAAGGGTGTCTATTTGTTTCACTACGGGCAGAATACCTGCACGCTTGCGCAGGGCACGTATGGCAAGGATGGCGTCCTCACCGTCCATATACCGTTCCAGGCCGAAAGCACGGGCTATCTGGAAATCGGAGAAACCCTGTATCTTGGCCTTGTGCAACAGTTCCCGCGCGGCTTTGTCATTCAGGAGGGAGTGAAGCATCCTTTCACCTTGCACAGCTTCCGACGTACCTTCAACCTGTGCGGCTTCCGGTTCATCCTGCACCTTTTCAGAATATTCGTGCAGCGCCCTGCTGGTGTCCATTATATTCATCAGTTTTTCAAGGAACCAGCGGTCTATCTTTGTCAGCGCGTGCACCTGGTCTACGGTATATCCGGCACGGAAGGCCTTGGAGATAACGAAGATACGCTTGTCGGTAGGCTCGCGCAGCGCCTTGTCTATGTCGGGGATAACAAGTTCCCTGTTCTCCACGAAGCCGTGCATCCCCTGTCCTATCATGCGCAACCCCTTCTGAATGGCTTCTTCAAAAGTACGTCCGATAGCCATGACCTCGCCCACGGACTTCATGCTCGAACCCAATTCCTTATCTACGCCATGAAACTTGCCCAAATCCCAACGGGGAATCTTGCAGACCACATAGTCTAGTGCCGGTTCGAAGAATGCGCCGGTGGTCTTGGTTACGGAGTTCTTCAATTCGAAAAGGCCGTAGCCCAGTCCTAATTTGGCGGCAACGAATGCCAGCGGATAACCCGTTGCCTTAGAGGCAAGTGCAGACGAACGGCTCAAGCGGGCGTTTACCTCGATAACGCGGTAGTCCTCGCTTTCGGGGTCGTAGGCATACTGTACGTTGCACTCGCCCACAATACCGATGTGGCGGATGATGCGGATAGCCAGTTCGCGCAGTTTATGATAATCCGTATTGCTCAGTGTCTGCGACGGAGCAATCACGATAGACTCTCCGGTGTGGATGCCCAGCGGGTCGAAGTTCTCCATGTTGCACACCGTGATGCAGTTGTCGAAACGGTCGCGTACCACTTCGTACTCCACCTCTTTCCAGCCACGCAAGGATTTCTCCACCAGCACTTGCGGGGAGAAAGAGAAAGCCTTTTCCACCAGTACGTTCAGCTCGTCTTCGTTGTCGCAGAAGCCCGACCCTAACCCGCCGAGCGCGTAGGCGGCACGGACGATAACCGGATAGCCCAGTTCCGCAGCGGCGCGGCGGGCATCCGCAGCATTCTCCACAGCCTCGCTCCGGATGGTCTTTACATTGATTTCGTTCAGCTTCTGTACGAATATCTCACGGTCTTCCGTATCTATAATGGCCTGTACGGGCGTACCGAGCACCTCGACGCCGTATTTCCCGAAAACACCTTCCTTGTAAAGCTCCACACCGCAGTTCAAAGCCGTTTGTCCGCCAAAGGCGAGCATAATGCCGTCGGGACGTTCTTTTTCGATAACCTTCTCCACGAAGTAAGGGGTTACGGGCAGGAAGTAAATCCGGTCGGCAACGCCTTCCGAGGTCTGCACCGTGGCAATGTTCGGATTGATGAGGACGGTGTGGATACCTTCTTCCTTCAATGCCTTGAGCGCCTGCGAACCGGAGTAGTCAAACTCTCCCGCCTCACCTATTTTCAGTGCACCGGACCCCAGCAGCAGGACTTTCTTTATATTGTTCTCTTTCATTTGTCTTGATTTGATTGTACCAATAATTTGTTTTCACACATATCCGAATCTTTTTCGATACCGATAAAACGGTTATAGCAGTTTCACGAACTCATCGAACAGAAATTCCGTATCCGTCGGTCCGCTGGCCGCTTCGGGATGAAACTGTGCGGAGAACCACGGATTGCGCTTATGGCGGATGCCTTCGTTGGAGCCGTCGTTCATATTGACGAAGAGCGGTTCCCAGTCTGCGCCCAGCGTGTTGCTGTCCACCGCATAGCCGTGGTTCTGCGAAGTGATGAAACAACGCTCCGTACCCACCATGCGTACGGGCTGGTTGTGGCTGCGGTGTCCGTATTTCAATTTGTATATTTCGGCTCCGCCGGCTTTGGAGAGTAGCTGATTGCCCATGCAGATGCCGAAGATAGGCAGCTTCTCGTTCTGCATCGCCTGGCGGATATTCCGGACGGCGGCATCGCAGGTATCGGGGTCGCCGGGACCGTTGGAGATGAACAGCCCGTCGAACTCCAGTCCGTTGAAGTCGTAATCCCAGGGAACGCGGATTACTTCCACATCCCGCTTCAAGAGGCAACGGATGATGTTGGCCTTGACGCCGCAGTCCACAAGGAGCACTTTCTTTCTGCCCTCGCCCGTGTTGTAGCGGATAACTTCCCTGCAACTCACCTTATCCACGTAGTTTACACCCGCATAAGCAGCTTGGGGCACATTATCGGGATCGTCGTCAAAGACAATCTTGCCCATCATCACCCCGTGCTCGCGCAGCACTTTCGTCAACTCGCGGGTATCGATGCCCGTAATGCCCGGCACTTGTTCGCGTTTCAGCCAGTTGCCGAGGCTTTCCACGGCATTCCAATGACTGTAGTTACCGGAATAATCGCTTACGATAAGGGCTTCGGCGTGGATGCGTTCGCTCTCCATAAATACAGGCAGCCCGTCGGGGGCGAAGGTAAAAGGCGGCACACCGTAATTGCCCGCCAAGGGATATGTAAGCGTCATCAACTGTCCGGCATACGAAGGGTCGGTCAGACTTTCGGGATAACCCGACATGGCAGTGTTGAACACCACCTCTCCCGCTACCGGCTTTTCATAACCGAACGACTTGCCGTGAAAACGGCTCCCGTCGTCAAGGATAAGAGTCACATTTCTCATATTCAGAATTGATATACTTGTTCTATGTAATTAATAAATGCCATGTTCAGCAACTTCACACCGCCCGGCGTGGGATAGTCACCGCTGAAGTACCAGTCGCCCCGGTGCCGCGGACAGGCTTCATGCAGGCCTTCAAGAGGCTGATATACAATCTGCACTTGGGCTTTCGTACCTTTCGGGGTGAGCAGTTCCACCATTTTGGCGGAAATCTCCTCGTCGGTAAAGGGAGCGTATATCTCCTTTACGTAGTTCACCATCTGTTCTTTGGGCAGACTCACCTGTTCTTTGGACTTGCGGTAGGCGGACTCGATGACATCGCGCATCTCGCGTTCTTTCAGCAACTCGATGGCAGCCTTGAAAGCTATGAACTCGCTCATCTTCGCCATGTCGATGCCGTAATAGTCGGGATAGCGCACCTGCGGTGAGGAGCTTACAATTACTATCTTCTTCGGACCGAGGCGGTCGAGGATGCCGATGATGCTCTGCTTCAGGGTAGTGCCGCGCACAATGCTGTCGTCTATGATAACCAGATTGTCCGTGCCGGGCACGAGGCTGCCGTAAGTGATGTCGTACACATGGGCGGCAAGGTCGTTGCGGCTGTTGCCCTCGGCAATGAAAGTACGCAGCTTGATATCCTTAATGGCCACCTTCTCGCTCCGTATGCGGCGGGACAGGATACGCTCCAGCTCATCGTGGCTGGGGTTGTGTCCCAAAGCGGCAATCTGCCGCACCTTCTCCTCGTTGAGATAGTCGTCCAGTCCCTGCAACATTCCGTAGAAAGCCACTTCCGCAGTATTCGGTATAAAGGAAAAGACGGTGTGGTCTATATCCTTGTCGATGGCTTTCAGGATGTTGGGCACCAGTTTCTCACCCAACAGTTTACGTTCCTTGTAGATGTCCATGTCACTGCCGCGGCTGAAATAGATACGCTCGAAGGAGCAAGGCTTCACCTCGCGCGGCTTGTTGATTTGCACCGTGCGGAGCTTGCCGGCTTTGTTAATGAGCAAAGCCTGTCCCGGTTGCAGCTCCCTGATGCGGTCGGCTGAGACGTTGAGCGCGGTCTGGATGACGGGGCGCTCGCTGGCAAGCACCGCTATCTCATCGTCCTGATACCAGAATGCAGGGCGGATGCCCCACGGGTCGCGGACGGCGAATGTCTCGCCGCTTCCGGTAAGTCCGCACATCACATAGCCCCCGTCCCACTCCTTGCTCGAGGTGCGCAGGACGTTGGCGAGGTCGATGTGGTCTTCGATGTAATGCGTGATGCCCATGCCCGTCAGCCCTTCGGCTTCGGCAAGGTTGAAGAGGCGCTCCACCTCGCGGTCGAGCCGATGGCCCACCTGCTCCAGCATGATATACGTATCGGCATACTTGCGCGGGTGCTGGCCGATGGCGGTGATGCGTGCGAAGATTTCATCCACGTTCGTCAGGTTGAAGTTACCGCACAGGGCAAGGTTCTTGGCACGCCAGTTGTTCCGCCTGAGAAACGGATGCACGTACGAGAGGCCCGACTTCCCCGTGGTGGAGTAACGCAGATGCCCCATATACACCTCTCCCGCAAAGGGGAGCACGCGCTTGGCATAGCCGGCATCGTGCAGTTGTTCTTTCGTAAGGTCTTTAAAGTTGCTTTGCACCGTGCCGAATATCTCGGTGATGGCTCCCGAACCGAGCGCCCGTTCGCGAAACATATATTCCTCGCCGGGGTTCGCTTCCAGTTTCACACAAGCCAGTCCGGCGCCTTCCTGCCCCCGGTTGTGCTGTTTCTCCATGAGAAGATAGAGCTTGTTCAGCCCGTACATCCATGTACCGTACTTTTCTTCGTAATACTCCAGCGGTTTCAGCAGGCGTATCATGGCGACGCCACATTCATGCTTCAGTTGTTCCATACTATATTTATTGTTTGCTCCCCACACCGCCGCGACACATTCCGTATCTCCGGCACATAGGGATGTTGAGGATTGACGACAGGGATTGCCCCGATAATTATTAACAGTTTACGATGCCTCATTGTTTTGAAAAGTCTAATGCCAAGTACCGGGCTGCAAATATATAAATTCTCCGGAACATAAAGTTTACCTTTCCCTTGTTTATTTATCAAAAGAATACAGAAAATATATTTACTTGACAAAAAGACAACAAAGAAAATGTTTTAAGAGCAAAATGAAGCGCATCTATTACAACTCCGTTTCGGATGGCGATGCAACGTCCGGTTACCGGAAAAACAGGCATACCGCCAATGCAATCAAAATTTAATACGCTTTCTGTTTCATATTCGCATGGCTTGCACTATCTTTGAAGAGATATTAATCAATTCTGAAAGCAATGAAACTGAAAAGCCTTATCATCACTTCCGCCTTATTGTTTGCCGCTTGCGGCTGCATACAGGCACAGTCCACCCAAGTTATCGCCCACCGTGGCTTCTGGAAAACCAACGGTTCGGCACAGAACTCCATTGCCGCACTGGTGAAAGCCGACTCCATAGGCTGCTACGGCTCCGAGTTCGATGTATGGCTCACCGCCGACAACTGTCTGGTAGTGAACCATGACAGCACTTTCAAGGGCGTGAACATGCAGAAGTCCACCGCGCAGCAGTGTACCGGCGTAACATTGGACAACGGAGAACAGCTCCCCACCCTGCAACAGTATCTGGAAAAAGCCCGGTCACTGAAAACGCGCCTCATCCTCGAACTGAAAGCCCACAAGACTCCCGAACAGGAGACGCGCGCCGTAGAAGCCATCGTGAAGATGGTGAAGGACATGGGACTGGACGACCGCACGGAATACATCACTTTCTCACGCCACGCAACCAAAGAATTCATACGTCTCGCCCCCAAAGGTACTCCGGTATATTACCTGGAAGGAGACCTCTCTCCCAAAGAGCTGAAAGCATGGGGCTGTGCCGGACCCGACTACCACTTCAGTGTATTCAAGAAGCATCCCGAATGGATTAAGGAGTCGCACGATTTAGGCATGAAAGTAAATGCCTGGACCGTGAACGACCCTAAGGACATGAAGTGGCTGATAGGTCAGGGTGTGGACTTCATCACCACCAACGAACCCGTGAAACTGCAAGAAATACTGCAATAAAGACAGAACCTGAAGATTCGGACAGATGTCGTACGAAGCCATGACACCCACCCGCAACCGGATGGGACGGAGAATTATGAAAACAAGAAACATACATTTAGGAATTATAGCGTTATTATCGGCTTGGATGCCTTTCACGGCAAAAGCGCAAGACAAAGTGGAAGCATCGGTAGGCGTAGACCTCGTAAGCGGCTACGTGTGGCGCGGACAGGATTTGGGCGGCGTAAGCCTTCAGCCCGCCGTGTCGGTTGCCTATAAAGGTTTCTCACTGGAAGCATGGGGGTCGACAGGCTTCAGCAAGACCGATGCCGACGGCTACGACGCCAAAGAATTCGACCTCACGCTGGGCTACTCTGCCGGCGGTTTCAACGTATCCATTACCGATTACTGGTACAACACCGGAGCCGGATACTTCCACTACGGTGCGCATAACACCGCCCATTTGTACGAAGCCCGGTTGGGGTATGACTTCGGTCCGGTGGCGGTAAACTGGTACACGAACTTTGCCGGAGCCGACGGTGTAAAGGAGAATGGAAAGCGGGCGTATTCGTCCTACATCTCCGTGGCCGCTCCTTTCAAACTGGGTGGTCTGGACTGGACGGCCGAAGTAGGCGCCACCCCGTGGGAAACGGACTTCTACGAAGCCGGCGGATTCGCCGTGTGCGATGTCAGTCTGGAAGCATCGAAAGAAATCAGGATAACCCGCTCGTTCTCCCTGCCGCTCTTTGCCAAAGTTACCTGGAACCCATGCTCGGAAAGGGCGTACTTCGTTGCCGGACTCGGCTTTTAAACGATAACACCGCCTTTCTTCTGCCGGCCACTTCCCCAACACAAAAACGGATAAACGGAAAAAGGGTTGCATCACCGTCTGCGTGTGAGATGCAACCCTTTTCTATTCCGGATAATACCGCGCTTACCACTCAAGGAACTTTCCCCTCTCCCTGCGCTTCTGCAACTCCTCTTTCAGGAAGCGCTGACGGTCTTTGGCTATATAACGGCGGGCAAAGATGTTGGGAACGGCTACCCCCAGCGCAATGCAAAGGATAATCAACGAAGCGTTAATGCCGTTGGACACAGCCACTGTGACCTCGCCCACCACTCCGTGCATATTAATGAGCGCCACCAGCGCACGGTACATCAACACTCCCGGAATCATCGGAATGACGGAAGGAATGGTAAGCACGTGATTAGGCACATGAAACCAGTGGACTGCCTTCACCGCTACCAGACTCACCACCATGGCTCCCATGAAAGAACCGATGACCGGACCGAGCCCCAACTCGAAATTGACGAAATTACGCGTACACACGGCAAGGATTCCCCCTACCGCAACCACCCACAGCAGACGGCGCTGGATATTGAATATCATGGAGAAACCCATCGCGGATATGGCCGCCGCAATGGCGTATATATAATAAGGATCGTGCGGAACCATGCTCAGTTCGCTGAACTTCTTGTCAATCACCACATCTTCCATAGCCAGCAGGCGCATGGCCATCACAATGCCGAACGCCATGGCACACACCATGAGCACCGTATTGACGGCACGCACGATGCCCACCTGTATGTAGTTGTCAATCATGTCGTCCACAAAGTTTATGATGGGAACTCCCGGCACAATGAACAACGCGCACGCCAGCAGCGGATGGTACGGCGTGCCCGAAAGCCCTGTAAAGGTAGTGATATAAGCCAGACATGTGGACACCAGCGCCGCAATAGTGATGCTCATATACAGATTGATACCGAACTCTATGCAGCGCGCACGGACACGGAAACCTGCAAAAGCGGCGATAGAGGCAAACAGAAATGCAACCCAGTCGCTACCGAACAGCTTGCAGAAACCGCCGCAGGCAAAACCCGCACCGATGGCAACGAGATAGGGGGTGTAGTTCCGCTTCTTGCTTTTTATCTTCTCCAGCTCTTCCTCGTAGCGGTCGAGCGAATAGTCTTCCTCAATGGCACGCCAGGACAGCTTGCTGATTTCGGATATGGCCGTCATGTTGATACCATGTTTCTCGCACTTCTGAAATTTGGAATAAGAGTGCGATTCGTCACTCAGGTTCACCACCAGCATTGTATAAGTCACGTCGATGTGAAGATTCTCCTCAGGTAATCCCAAATAAGCCGCCACACGATTCATATTGCGTACAATGCGATTGGTATCGGCAGCACTCTCCACTAATATTTTCCCTGTACGAAGCAATAAATCAAGCTTCCTGCGCAAGATAATCTCTTGCTCGACCATTGTTTTGTCCATCAAACTTTCCACTAACTAATATCTGATTTTTACCTATTTTCAAAAAGGAGTACAAAAGTACATAAAAAGCATGAGTTTCCTACACCGGCATAACAAAGAAATCATTTTTTCTTTAGAAGAAAGAAAGGCAAAATAGGGAAAAGAATTTCATATCTCATCGGAAACCGATACCTTTGTACACATTTTCGGACAAAAGAAAACGGGCAGAGCGAATGTTCATCATATCTCCCGGAAACAAAAGCTGACTTATATGGAAACATTTTGGAACACCATCGCACAGTATAATGAAAGCACCTGGTGGGCGCAGATTCTCATTACCGCAGCGGGCATCCTGCTGACTGCATTGCTATACCGCCGTCCCACCGTCTGGACAAAACGCTCCATGAAAATATATATGGTATTCCTCAACGGCTGGATAGCGCTGGTGTACTACGCAATGTACTGCGACACGCGCAACTATCACTACGTTCTCTCCGCATTCTGGGGAACCGTCGCATTGATTTGGCTGTGGGATTTATTTACCGGTTACACTCCGTTCGAGCGTAACCCCAAGTACCCTATGCTGGCAGGAGTGCTCTATGCGATGCCTTTCCTATACCCGCTCCTTTCGTGGGCGCGCGGCATGGAGTTCCCGATGATGACGACCACAGTAATGCCCTGCTCGGTAGCTGCATTCACCATCGGACTGCTGCTGGCGTTCTCGCGCAAAGTCAATCTGCTCGTTATCCTCTTCCTCTGCCACTGGGCGCTCATCGCTTTCTCCAAAGTATATGTGTACAAGATTCCCGAAGACCTGCTGCTGGCAAGCGCCACCGTACCTGCCATCTACCTGTTCTTCAAGAATTACATAGCCCAAAACCTGCATAAGGAAACGAAACTGAGCGCACGCCTCATGAACTGGTTCCTGATTCTGATGTGCATCGTTATCGGGGTATTCCTGAGCATCACACTTTTTCAAGAGGTAGGAAAATAAACGGACCGGCACACGTATTCATCACCGTTTGCCCATATAATAACACCCTATAAAAAACAGACCATCCGTTTCGGGTAAACGGATGGTCTGTCTGTATCAAACGGATGATGCGTTTCATACCAACGCATCATCTGTTTTGTTATCTTATCTTAGATGAACCAGCGAACATAGCAGAAGTCCTGACGGTGAGGCAGTTCTGCGTTCTTCGGGAACATACGGTAAGCTACCTTGAAGCTGCCTGCGTTCTCCAGCTTATGTGTTGCCTGGAACGTATAGAGGTCGCCCTCTTTCTTCACTACTTCAAACGGTGCTACGGAGTAAACGTGTTGTTTGCCGTCCTGAGCTGTATAAGTAGTAACCAGTTCCAGACCGATAGCATCGTCCAGACCCTTCTCGTCGATAACGTAGGTAATGGTGTACTCCTTACCGCTTTCGAGAGAGCCTTTCACCAGTTCTTCCGTCTTTTCGCAGGATACGACTTCGATGCTGTCCCACTTGGCCACAACTTCTTCCTTCCATGCTGCGAGTTCCTTGGCTTTGGCATAGTTGTTGGCAGCCAATGCCTTGAAGCGTTTTGCTTCCTTGGTGTAGAACTTGCTATAGTAATCGTCCAACTGACGCTTCATTGTGTAGTGAGGCGCAATCTGTGCGATGGAGTTCTTGATGGTTCTGATCCAGCCTTCGGAATATCCCTTCTTGTTGCGTGCATAGTACAACGGCAGGATTTCCTGTTCGAGGATGCTGTAAATGGTAGCGGCATCCAACTGGTCTTGGTATTCCTGATTCTGGTAAGTACGCTTTTCGGTCAACGCCCAACCTGCACCTTCACGATAGCCTTCCAGCCACCATCCGTCGAGTACGGAGAAGTTTACCACACCGTTCATCAACGCTTTCTCACCGGAAGTACCGGATGCTTCGAGCGGACGTGTCGGAGTGTTCA
>OGDG01000225.1_pt1 | contig 37716 bp, 29 predicted proteins | sample 1570391 | NCBI WGS metagenome assembly OGDG01 (sample SAMEA2582186, study PRJEB24529) | metagenome | biome: Human gut stool | place: China | collected 2011 | reverse complement strand
ATAGAAAAAATTATAAGGAGGCAAAATTCCTCTCCTCACCAATGGGTTCGGATTTTGCTTCGCAAAACAAGGAGGAATTATGAGGAAGAACATTTTTACTAAGATTGCTGCTGTTGCAGCCGCTACTGTTCTTGCAGTTACAGCACTTCCAGCTCTTGTGTCTGATACACATGCAGCAGATGATGAGTATTCATATGTATATGCTGGGCTTACATGGCAGGAATACTGGGCTAACGAGGGCGTATATAACGCAGGAGATGTAACATCATCTAATGAGAAGGATACACATGGTGAGTACGATAAAGGCGGTTTTGATACAGTAACAAGAGCTACAACCAATCATGGTCTTCACAGAGGAAGCTACCAGTGCATGGCAACAATTGATACAGAAGATGGTAAGAAGTATGAGCTTGCCGGCTGGAGCAGTGATGGAAAGCAGATGATACTTACAGATGGTACACAGCTTTCATACAACAGAGGCACAATTACTAATGCAGATGGTTCAACATCTAAAGTTTCTTCTTATGATGTAACTGGTATTAAGTATGTTCCGGTTAAGGTTAAGACATCTGATCTTGCTGATTTTGAGCAGCATTACAGAGTTGTCAAGAATGGCGAGAAGTTATACGGTGGATTCGGCGAGAACAAGCTTAGCTCATATGAGTATACAGCAGCAGTTAATGCAGATACTAACGGAATTAAGACAGCAGTTAAGAATGCAGATGGAACATATTCATTCTCTGCAAGACAGACTGGAAGTGGAAAGTCATTTGCAGAGCAGGATATAAGTGTGGCTGCTAACATTACATCTACAGTAAAAGATGCTACAGGTTCATACGGTGAATTCTTAAGAGTTGATATTAATGGTGATGGTTATGGCGCATTAGGTGCTATGATGCAGGCTGTTAAGTGGACATATTATGGAAATGATGCAACAAGAACAAATGCTGTTGCTACATATGGTACTAAATTCGCAGCAGATAACTGGATGCACAAAGTAATGGGAATCCAGCTTGGACTTACAGATTCAGCACGCTGCCAGTTACCAGCAGGATATGATGGAACAGGTTACTGGTCACTTACTGTATATGCATTAGGATATACTGATACTACAATTGATTTTGAAGCAACTGATGCTAATATCGTTAAGATTAAAGCACCTGTAAGTGATACATCAAAGCTTTCAGCAGCTATTGCAGCAGCAGATGCACTTAACGAAGCTGATTACACAGCCGAGTCTTGGGCAGCTATGAAGCTTGAGTATGAGGAAGCAGTCGATGCACTTGCAGTTGCAGAATATCAGGCAGATGTTGATGAGGCAACAGAGCATCTTACAGCAGCAATCAATGCATTAGTAAAGGTTGATGCAGGTACACCTTCTGGTTCAGAAGAGTCTGGCAACACAACTGATGCAGGTACATCAGATACATCTGTATCAGATGTTAAGACTGGTGATTCTAACAACATGATGGCTTACATCGTAGCAGCAGCACTTGCTTTAACATCAGGTACAGCAGTTGTATCAAGACGCAGAATTAAAGACATCAGATAACTGATATGCTTACAATCATAATAAAACTATAAACAAGCCAGAGAACCGGGCCATAAGTCAAGTCTATGATGGGATTTGCTTATGGTCCGGTTCTTTGCTTGCGCTATGTTAATTTTCGTTAGTTTTTGTACTTGTCAAGAGCACATTTGGAGTGATAGCTGCATTTTTTAATGTAGGTAATATGAGCTGGAGTCGAAGCCTACTAAAAGTTCACAGAATTTGTTGAGTTGGTAGGTTTTGAAAGCTCCAGACCATGGAAGGGCAATAGTGCTGATAGTGCAGATGTCAAATATGACGAAAGAAACCAATAACGACAGAAAACCGACAGAATACGACAAGTATATTTACAATACAATATATCTATGATACTATGCATATATAAATATGCATGTTTATTAATTCAGAGGAGGAAGAAACACTGGTGTCGTATATTTTATGGAGGATAAAGAGAAGAAAAATTATTATGACGCGGCCATGCGTCAGATTAATGGGGACTCATTATGCTTAAGTGCATATGAATATCTTAAGAATAATGCAGAATGGATTGGGAGGTATGAGGATTTTCTAAAGGGAAGGAAATCACTGCCGCTGTTGTATGATCCGTTCTTTAAGAAGATATTTAATCCGGTTGAGAGAAGGGACAGGCTTTCCGAATTGGTAAGTTGTCTGCAGGGGCAGAAGGTTACGGTTCTTGAAGTGTTTCCGAATGAGGATTCACAGTTCCTTGGCGTGATGATTATTATGGATATGGTTGTGATGATGTCTGATGGAAGCATTGCAAACATTGAGATTCAGAAGATTTCTTATGATTTTCAGGCAGAGAGAATATCATGTTACTCGGCAGACCTTGTGCTGCGCCAGTATAAGATGATTACTGGAAACCGTGAGATAGGAGATGCTGGTGGGCTTAGGGGGTATATGAATGGTACGTCAAAACCTTCATATAAGGATATGCGACCAGTTCATACTATTATTCTGTTTGAGAACAGTAGCAGCAGCCTTATCAGCGAGGTTGATGAGGCATTATATTTTCATGTCGGAAAAACAAAGTTTAATACTGGAATTAAGATAAATCTTTTGCAGGATTATGTGCTGGTAAGCCTTGACACATTTAAGAAATACAGATATTCTGATATCAGGAAAGGGCGTACCGAGGTGACGGAATACGACTATGACAGAACGCAGTACAGTGAAAAGCAGGTGACTGAGAAGATGAAGCTTGACCGCCTGAAGTTCCTGTCGTTATTCGTAGCAGAGACACCGGAGGAGATAGAGCAGTTGATAGAGATATTTCCTGACTTGGAATCAGTACGCCTTGATATTAATGAGTATTTGGAGAGACCAAAGGAGGTGCTCAGTATGTTTTCTGAGGCGTTGAGGATATTAGACAGGAATACAGCAGAGCTGATGGTTGACAGGATGAAGGATGAGATGGATGAGCTGAAGGTACAGAAAGGTAAGCTTGAAGCGCAGAATGGAGAACTTGAAGCACGGAAAGGAGAACTTGAAGCACAGAATGAGGCTCTTAAAGCATCCTTTAAGGAAAAAGATGCTGCAATTGAAGCAAAAGATGCTGAGATAGAAAGATTAAAGAAGTTGCTAGAAGAACAGAATAAGTAATTATTACAGATGCAGTTATCATTATGGAGTGGTAGCTGCGTTTTTTAATATTAGATGTTACAGAATGAATGAACAGTATATAACAGTTGACAACACAAGGATAACTGTTATATACTGTTTATTGTAAAGGAGACAAATGATATGCGTATTATTTTGAATCATTCTTCAATGGTTCCGATTTATGAACAGCTCATGGAGCAGATTAAGTCAGAAATATTTGAAAATAAGTTAAAGGAAAATGAAGCACTTCCTTCTGTAAGGACGCTTGCAGGGGAACTTCGCATAAGCGCGCTTACAGTAAAAAAGGCGTATGATGCACTTGAAGATGCCGGATTTGTAACAACGGTTCATGGCAAAGGAACATATGTAACAGCTACAGATAAACAGCTGGCACTCGAAGCAAGAAGAAAGGCAGTGGAGGACGATTTTATGAAAGTGATTGACAGGGCAAGGTCTATGGGACTTGACAATCAGGAAATAATTGGAATTGTTAATCTGCTGATAGGTGATGATTAAATGATAACATTTGAAAATGTTAAAAAGAGATATGGGGATTATATATTTGATATACAATCAATGAATATACAGCAAGGAATGATAACCGGTCTGATAGGAAAGAATGGTGCTGGGAAGAGTACTGCTATCAGCCTTATATTAGGGCTTGTCAACCCTGATAGTGGATGTGTTAAAACATTCGGAGTTGAAGCAGGAAAACTTTCTGCCGAAGATAAGAAAAGAATAGGGGTATTGTTGGATGATTCAGGATTTTGTTCACAACTTAGTGTGAATGATATAGAACATATTCTTGCTAAAATGTATCCAAGGTTTAACAAAGATTTTTTTGAGAGGAAATGTCTAGAATACAGATTTCCGATGAATAAGAAGATTGCAGAATTTTCATCTGGAATGAAAGTGAGATTAAAGATACTTATTTCGATAACACATAATGCAGAACTGTTAATTTTAGATGAACCCACGGCAGGACTTGATGTCCAGGCACGCAATGATGTGCTTGACATACTTCGTGAGTATATGGCGGAAGATGAAAACAGGTCAATAATAATTACTTCACACATTTCCTCAGATATTGAGAATCTGTGTGATGATGTTTATCTGATTAATGATGGAAGAATAATATTACATGAGGATACTGATATAATAGTGGAACAGTATGGAATAGTTAAGGTTAAAGAAGAACAATATGAAAAGCTTGATAAGAATTATATATTAAAGACTAAGAAGGAATGTTACGGTTATGCATGTTTTGTCAGCAGCAAAGCATTTTATAAGGAAAATTATCCTGATATAACTGTTGAGAACGGTGGCATAGATGAACTTATTCTTATGATGGCAGGAGGGGATAGATAATGTCGGGATTATTTGAGAAAGATTTAAGAATCATTATGCAGAGAAAAAAGGTATTCATTATTTTCGTTCTTCTGGCAGTTTTTATTGGGTATAGTCAAGTTAGTCCTGAATTTGTTCTTGGGTATATTCCAATGCTTACAATAATAGTTATTGTCGGAACAATATCATATGATGAATATGATAATGGATACAGGTTTTTAATGACGCTTCCTATTGATGCTAAAATGTATGTGCTTGAAAAATACATATTTTTTATCGCAGGAACAATAATATCATGGGTTGAGGCATTTATAATATATTTTGGGATTATGATTGTAAAGAATCAGACTATAAGTATTTCGGGGGAAGGAGAAGTAATGTTTGTTTCCCTTATTGTGGTGCTGCTTTTTGTTGCCTGTATAATTCCGGTTCATATAAAATATGGCGTGGAAAAGAGCAAGATAGCTCTGATTATATTTATTGGAACAGTGGCTGTTGTGTTTTATTGTATAAGAAAAATAATTGGAATGGATAGACTTATTAAAATCTCTGCATTTCTGGATAATGTAAATATAGCTATGCTTATACTGGTGGGAATAATATTTACGGTTATCTTATTATTCATATCATACATAATCAGCTATAGTGTGATGAGAAAAAAGGAGTTTTAAGACTCCTTTTTTGAAGAAAAATAAAAAAGTACTGTACAAATCAAAATCCTTGTTTTATAATAACATATAAACATAGTATGTTTGTGTATTGCATAAACATACAGTTTGATTTATGAATGATATTCAATAATAACATTTATTGATTGGATTCATGAATTGATATTAGAAAATGTGGGACAATACCACAAGAAAAGAGGATTGTATGGGAAAAATATATAAATCAGCAGCAGACTTAATAGGTAACACACCACTTGTAGAAGTCGGACATATTGAAGAGAAGTTCGGACTTAAGGCAAGAGTACTTGTTAAGCTTGAGTATTTTAATGCAACAGGAAGCGTTAAGGACAGAGTTGCCAAGGCAATGATTGAAGATGCAGAGGGGAAAGGTATTCTTAAGCCCGGTGCAACAATTATTGAGCCTACATCAGGCAATACAGGAATCGGACTTGCTGCCATTGCAACAGCAAAGGGCTACAGAACAATAATAGTTCTTCCAGAGACTATGAGTGTCGAAAGAAGAAATATTATCAAGGCATATGGTGCAGAGATTGTACTTACTCCGGGTTATAAGGGAATGACTGGTGCAATTGCCAAGGCAGAAGAATTAAAAAATGAGATTAAAGGCAGCATGATAGCAGGACAGTTTGTTAATCCAGCGAATCCGGAAGCACACAGAAGAACAACCGGACCAGAGATATGGAATGATACAGATGGAGAGGTAGACGCATTTGTTGCTGGAGTCGGAACTGGTGGAACAATCACAGGAGTTGGCGAGTATCTTAAGTCTAAGAATGATAAGATTGAGATAATTGCAGTTGAGCCTGCAACTTCACCGGTACTTTCACAGGGCAAGCCGGGACCACATAAGATTCAGGGAATCGGTGCAGGATTTGTTCCTGAAATTCTTAACACTAAGATATATGACAGTGTAGTTCCAGTTGAGAACGATGATGCATTTGAATATGCCAAGTTAATCTCTCACACAGAGGGAATTCTGGTTGGAATATCGGCAGGTGCAGTACTTTACGCAGCAATCGAGTGGGCTAAGAAGTCAGAGAACGAAGGTAAGACAATCGTTGCACTGCTTCCGGACAGTGGTGACAGATATTGCTCAACATCACTTTTTGAGAACTAATAACAGAATAAATGTGTCAAATATGGATATTCTATAAGGGCAGGGCGTAAGTCCTGCCCTTTTCGTGCTTTGACAGGGTTAGTGAAATTGAGAGCTGCTTTTGGCTGATTCAGAGTGCGGGTGAAAATGTGCCAGTGAAAGGAGTAAGCATGACTGATTTTACAACTAACATAGACATGAATGTCCGCATGATGAACGAGAAGTTAAGAGTGGACAGAAATTTTGATATTCTGCAAAGAGATGTATTAATAGGTGGTAAGAGAACACATTTTTACTTTATAGATGGATTCGTACAGGAAGAAACAATTGAAAAACTGGTGCAGTTTTTTTATTCATTGAAAGAATCGGACATAAAGGATATAGATACATTTTTAGAAGTCGGAATGCCGTATACAGAGATTGAAAAAAACGGACATTACGACGAAGTGGAGAAGGCATTTCTTTCAGGACAGACAGTCATGATAATAGATGGCTTTGATGAATGTATACTTATTGACTGCCGCACTTATCCGATGCGTTCAGTTACAGAGCCTTACAAAGACAAGGTTCTGCGTGGCTCAAGAGACGGATTTGTTGAGACACTTGTGTGCAATGCGGCACTTTTAAGAAGAAGAATAAGGGATAGCCGCTTTTCAATGGAAATGTATACTGTAGGGGAACGCTCCAGGACAGATGTTGCTGTGTGCTATATTGATGATAAGGTTGATAAGAAGCTGCTTGAAAGAATTGAGAATCTGATAAGCAGCATAGAGGTTGAGGCGCTCACTATGAATATAGAGAGCCTTGCGGAATGTATGTTTAAGGGAAAATGGATTAATCCGTTTCCTAAGTATAAATATTCCGAAAGACCCGATACCGCTGCAGCAGCACTTTTTGATGGAAATATAGTTATTATGGTAGATACATCACCTGCAGTAATGATAATTCCAACAAATGTATTTGATATAATAGAAGAAGCAGATGATTTTAATTTTTCACCGATGATAGGAACTTATATAAGACTTTCGAGATTTTTCTTTACACTGCTTACGGTTTTTCTTACACCTGTGTGGCTTTTGCTTGAGAGCAATCCACAGTGGGTGCCTGAATGGTTGAAATTCATAACGATAAGTGAGGATATAACGGTTCCGGTTATATTGCAGCTTTTTATTCTTGAACTTGCAGTTGACGGGCTTAAGCTGGCGGCGGTCAATACACCAGGAATGCTGTCGACACCTTTGAGTATTCTTGCCGGTATTGTTGTGGGAGAATACGCTGTGGAGTCCGGGTGGTTTAATTCAGAATCGCTTCTTTATATGGCAGTTGTAACGGTTGGAACTTACTCACAGGCAAGTTTTGAGATGGGATATGCATTAAAATTCATAAGAATAGTCAATCTGATTCTGGTGCAGTTCTTTGGAAGAATCGGACTTCTGGCAGGAGTCATATTTGCGATAGTGCTTTTATGCTTTAACAGGACAATATCAGGAAAAAGCTACATTTATCCGGTGATACCTTTTAACAGCCAGATGTTTAAAAGAAAAATTCTTCGGGTACGACTGCCGCACAAGATTAAAAATAACTAGCAATATATGGCGTATTAAGTATTAAAATATGACTTAACACGCCATATATTGCTAATTAATTGCAAATGTGATACAATACAAAAAACATTTGAATAAGATATATAAGATTTATGGATTTGGAGATGTTTAATTATGATTAGTGATTATGAGGAAGTTGTTATCAGGTTTAAGGCATATAGGATAAGTTATCCATTAACACAGAAAGAACTTTCGGATAAATCAGGCGTTTCATTAAGAAGTATTACTCGGTTTGAAAGTGGAGAAGATATAAGTCTTGTTAATTTTATGAAATTAATGAATGCGATGGAGCTTATGAATAATTTCGTGAATGTGATACCAGATATGAACAACCGGCCATCATCTTATTTGAAAAATGTTAAAACAAGGCAGAGAGCATCTGCAAAAAGAAAAGCAGATACTGGATTTAAATGGGGGGAAGATGAATGATAAATACAGCGGAGGTAATGCTTTGGGGCACAAGAATTGGAATAATTCATATGAATGAAGCAAATGGGGTTGTTGCATTTGAATATGATAAAGATTTTTTAAAGAGTAATATTGAGGTATCACCTATACATATGCCATTATCAGAAAGAGTGTATGAATTTCCGGAACTTGCAAGGACAGCATTTCATGGAGCACCTGGATTGGTAGCGGATTCACTTCCAGATAAATTTGGTAATAAAATTATAGACAGATGGCTGGCTGAGCAGGGAAAATCAATTAGTGAATTTAATGTTATAGACAGACTGTGCTATACAGGAAAAAGAGGTATGGGTGCATTAGAATATATACCAGCAACAAGTCCGTTTGACAGTACAATAGAGGATGTTAATATATCGAAAATGGTAGAGTTTGCATCTGATGTATTATCTGATAGAAAAGATAAGCTGATTAATCTGAAAGATAATGCTGGATATAGCCAGCTTGTGCTATTGGGAACATCTGCAGGTGGTGCAAGAGCAAAGGCGCTGATTGCATGGAATGAAGATACGGGAGAAATAAAAAGTGGACAGATTAATGCTGGTGATGGATTTGAATACTGGCTTATGAAGTTTGATGGAGTATCTAAAAATGGGGATCATAATCTGGAAGATTCAGTAGAATATACAAGAATAGAATACGGATATTATCTTATGGCAAAAGCAGCGGGGGTAATTATGAATGAATGCCGTCTGCTTGAAGATGCCGGATATGCACATTTTATAACTAAACGTTTCGATAGGAACAATAATAAAAAAATTCATATGCAGACATTAGGAGCAATTTCACATATAGATTACAATATTCCGGGATTATGCAGTTATGAACAGGCAGCATATTATATGAATAGACTAGGTATACCATATTCAGATGTGGAACAATTTTATAGAAGAATGGTTTTTAATGTTATTCTGATTAATCAGGATGATCATGTAAAAAATGTTTCTTTTCTGATGGATAAGAATGGTGTCTGGAGATTGTCACCAGCATATGATGTCACATTTGCATATGATAGCAGCAATATGTGGTTGAAAGCACATCAGATGCTTATAAATGGAAAAAGTTCAGATATAAGTTATGGTGATTTGATAAAATGTGGAATAAACATGGGAGTAAGCAAGAGAAAATGTGATGCAATAATATCGTATATAGAAGATGTTGCAAAAAGATTTTCAGATTATATGGAAATGGCAGGTGTCAGGGAGAAAACCTGTCAGATTATGAATGACATTATAATTAGCAATAATATTAGAAAAACAGGAGATTAATCATGGAAAAAACATACGAGAAAAAAGATTTTTTACAGAAAACATGGGTGGTGTGCGCCCTTGCACTTGTGTGTACATTCCTTTGGGGAAGCGCATCGCCTTGTATCAAATTAGGATATGCGTTGTTTAAGATACCGTCAAGTGAAACATGGACACAGGTATTATTTGCAGGAACAAGATTTGTTTTTGCAGGAGTGCTTACAATCTTAATTGGAAGTATTCTTAACAGAAAAATGCTGCTTCCAACGAAATCAAGTGTACCAAGTATAGTAAAGCTTGCTATGTTCCAGACAATTCTGCAGTACATATTCTTCTATATCGGACTTGCACACAATAGCGGAGTGAAAGCGTCAATAATAAATGGTTCGAACACATTTTTCGTAATACTTGTATCGACAATTATATTCAGACAGGAAAAGCTGAATCTGAAGAAAATTATCGGCTGTGTGATTGGTTTTGCAGGTGTTATCGTAGTCAGCATGAATGGACAGAAAATCGACATGAACTTAAGCATTATGGGTGACGGAAGTCTGTTCTTATGTGCGTTGTCGTATGCATTTTCATCATGCCTTATGAAGAACTATTCAAAGAAAGACAATCCGGTAATGTTGAGCGGTTATCAGTTCATATTCGGTGGAATAGTAATGATTATATTAGGACTTGTGATGGGCGGTAGAATTACACACGTGTCAGTATCAGCAATACTAATGTTATTCTATCTCGCATGCATATCAGCCGTAGCCTACTCAATATGGGGAATACTGTTAAAGCATAACCCGGTATCCAAAGTGGCAATCTTCGGATTCACCAACCCTGTATTCGGTGTACTTCTTTCAGCCTGGTGGCTTGGAGAAGGAAGCAGAGAGCTTGGAATAAATGCATTAATAGCGTTAGTATTAGTGTGCATAGGAATATGTATAGTTAATGTGAAGGGGAAGAAAGCAGAGTAGATAAAAAAGACCAGTTCGGGAAATATCTGAACTGGTCTTTTTCGCCATTACCTTAAAGCTTCTTTCACAGCTTCCGAAGCCTCATGCATGGAAGCTGCTTTCTCCTCATTAAGCTTGTCAATAGGAGCTTTAGATATAAGCTTGCCAAGATGTCCAATCTGAGCCTTAACATTCTTTTTCTTATCCTTCTCCCAGACCTTTTTATTGGCGGCAAGTGCGTTGTTAGCCTCGTTAAGAGTCCGTACAGCATCTTCCCTTATATCAATAAAGCTCTGGTATGCTTCATCCTGCTTGCTGTAGACTTCGGCTTCCCAGCGGGCTTTTGCAATCTCTTCTTCGGTCATGTTAGAGCTTGAAGTAATAGTAATGCTCTGTTCCCTTCCGGTACCTAAATCCTTTGCAGATACATTGACAATACCATTAACATCAATGTCAAATGTTACTTCAATCTGTGGGACTCCTGCCATCGCACGCTTAATACCGTTAAGACGGAAGTTGCCAAGCAGTTTATTGTCTCTTGTAAACTTTCGTTCACCCTGAAAAACCTTGATATCAACGGATGTCTGGAAATTGCCGGCAGTAGTAAATATCTGGCTGTGTCTTGTAGGAATGGTAGTGTTTCTTTCAATAAGCCTGCTTGCAATTCCACCCATAGTCTCAATAGAAAGAGACATTGGAGTTACATCCATAAGTATGATTTCAGAAGCAGCAGAACCGGCCTGAAGCTGGTTTCCAAGCTTGCCACCCTGAACGGCAGCACCAAGGGCTACACATTCATCAGGATTAAGATTTCTTGATGGCTCTTTTCCCATAAGCTGTCTTACTTTATCAGCAACAGCAGGGATTCTTGTAGAACCACCAACCAATAAAACCATATTAATGTCTGTCTTGGAAAGACCTGCATCATGCAGTGCATTCTCAACAGGGGTGATTGTTCTGTCTACAAGGTCAGCAGTAAGCTCATTAAATGTCTGTCTTGATAAAGTGATATCAATGTGGTGCGGTCCGTCCTTAGACATAGCGATAAAAGGAAGATTAATATTAGTTGTCACAGAAGAAGACAGCTCCTTCTTTGCTTTCTCAGCTTCTTCTCTTAAACGCTGCATTGCAGAGACGTCCTTTGAAAGATTGATACCGTCACTTATCTTAAACTGCTCGACAAGATAATTAACTATTCTTTCATCGAAATCATCACCACCTAAGTGATTGTCACCTGAAGTTGCAAGAACTTCAATGACATTATCACCGATATCGATAACAGACACATCAAAAGTTCCACCACCTAAATCATACACAAGAACCTTCTGTGCCATACCATTGTCAAGTCCGTACGCGAGAGCGGCAGAAGTAGGCTCGTTGATAATTCTTAATATGTTAAGCCCGGCAATCTTACCGGCATCTTTAGTAGCCTGTCTTTGTGCGTCAGTAAAATAGGCAGGCACAGTTACAACAGCGTCTGTCACAGGCTGTCCTAAGAAATCCTCGGCATCCTCCTTTAACTTCATAAGTATAAATGCAGAGATTTCCTGTGGAGTATAATACTTTCCGTCAATCTTCCTGCGATAGTCCGTACCCATGTGTCTCTTGATAGAGAATATAGTTCTGTCAGAGTTGACGGCAGCCTGTCTCTTGGCGGCATCACCAACAATACGTTCCTTTGATTTCGTAAAGGCTACAACAGAAGGAGTTGTGCGGTAGCCTTCTTTGTTGGTGATGACAGTAGGCGTATCACCTTCAATAACAGCCACACAGCTGTTAGTTGTTCCTAAATCAATTCCTATAACAGTTCCCATAATAAACTCCATTCAATATATTGATATATTTATTTTACCATATAAAATACATTTGACTATTAAGAAAAAAATAAAAATAAGAAAAAATTAATAAATTGGGGTTTTGCTTGATGATATATATTTTAATATGTTAAAATAAATCCTATTGAAAAGATGAGGAGAATATATTATGGCAGGTTCAGTGTTTGGAAATATATTTAAGATATCAACATGGGGAGAGTCGCATGGAGAGGGACTTGGAGTTGTAATTGACGGGTGTCCTGCAGGTCTGCCTCTTTGTGAGGAAGATATTCAGGAGCAGCTAGACAGAAGAAAACCGGGACAGTCAAAGTTTACTACACCAAGAAAGGAAGATGATGAGGTACATATTCTTTCAGGTGTATTTGAAGGCAAGACTACCGGGACTCCAATATCACTTGCAGTATATAATAAGACACAGAGGTCTGCTGACTATTCAGAGATAGCTAATTATTACAGACCAGGACATGCTGATTATACATTTGACGAGAAATTCGGATTCAGGGATTACAGAGGCGGAGGAAGAAGTTCTGGAAGAGAAACTATCGGAAGAGTTGCAGCCGGTGCAATTGCTATGAAGATTCTTAAAGAGCTTGGAATTAATATTACAGCATATGCTAAAGAAATCGGTGGAATTGGCATTGATTATGATAAGTTTGATATAGCTGAAAGAGATAATAACGCATTTAACATGCCTGATAAGGAAGCTGCAGAGAAGGTTAGGGCTTTTGCAGAGAGCAAGATGTCAGTTGGAGATTCAATCGGTGGTGTCATTGAATGCAGGGTTACAGGAATGATGACTGGAATTGGCAATCCTACATTTGAAAAGCTAGATGCTATTCTTGCCAAGGCAATAATGTCAATCGGGGCTGTCAAAGGCTTTGAGATTGGAGACGGGTTTGAAGCGGCTAAAGTTACAGGAAAGTATAATAATGATGAATTCGTAATGAAGGATGGCAGGGTTGGCAAACTGACTAATCACAGCGGCGGAGTGCTTGGTGGAATAAGCGACGGTGATGAGCTTGTGTTCAGGGCAGCGGTAAAACCGACACCTTCAATTAGTGCATTGCAGGAAACTGTTAATAAGCAGGGCGAGGATATCGAGGTTTCAATCAAAGGAAGACATGACCCGATGATAGTTCCAAGAGCAGTTGTTGTGGTTGAAGCTATGACAGCACTTACACTCGTTGACCTGATATTTGACAATATGACGGCTAGAATGGACAGAGTTAAAGAGTTTTACAGAAAATAAAAGGAGCAGATATGTATAAAATTTTAAAGACGGATGGCAGGGCAAAAAGAGCAGAGTTCACAACAGTACATGGAACTGTGCAGACACCTGTATTTATGAATGTCGGAACAGTTGCGGCCATTAAAGGTGCAGTTGCGACAACTGATTTACAGCAGATAGGAACGCAGATAGAATTATCTAACACTTACCATCTTCATGTAAGACCGGGAGATAAGATTATTAAGCAGCTTGGAGGACTTCATAAGTTCATGAACTGGGATAAACCGATTCTTACAGATTCAGGTGGATTTCAGGTGTTTTCACTTGCAGGACTCCGTAAGATTAAAGAAGAAGGCGTTACTTTCCAGTCACATATTGACGGGCATAAGATATTCATGGGACCAGAGGAAAGCATGCAGATACAGTCTAATCTTGGCTCAACAATCGCAATGGCATTTGACGAATGTGCACCGGCAAAGGCTGACAGAAAATATATCCAGAATTCTGTTGACAGAACATACCGCTGGTTAGAGCGTTGCAAGAAGGAGATGGCAAGACTGAACTCACTTCCTGATACGGTTAATCCTGATCAGATGCTTTTTGGTATAGATCAGGGTGGCGTATTTAATGATATAAGAATTGACCACGCCAAGAGAATATCAGAGTTAGATCTTGATGGTTATGCAGTAGGCGGGCTTGCTGTTGGTGAAACACATGAGGAAATGTATGATGTACTTGATAATGTAGTGCCATATCTTCCAAAAGATAAGCCGACATATCTTATGGGAGTGGGAACACCTGCCAATATATTAGAGGCAGTGGACAGAGGAATTGATTTCTTCGACTGTGTATATCCTTCAAGAAACGGTCGCCATGGACATGTGTATACTAAGTTTGGAAAGATTAATCTTTTTAATGCAAAGTATGAGACAGATACAGCACCAATTGAAGAAGGCTGTGGATGTCCATGCTGTCAGAATTATTCAAGAGCATATGTAAGGCATCTTCTTAAGGCTAAGGAAATGCTTGGAATGCGTCTTTGCGTTCTTCATAATCTTTACTATTACAACCATCTCATGACAGACATAAGAGCTGCGATTGAAGAAGGAAGATATGCAGGCTTCAAGGAAGAGGCATTATATCAGATGAAGACATATGATAAGCAGTAATGCTGTATGTTTATAAATATTTTGTTAAAAATACATTTTGAGGTAGACAAGCAGCTCTCAATTATGTATTATATGTTAAGTTTGAAAGAGACATTTTTAAGGAGGAGTATCAATGAATATTGCTATCATAGTTTTTTATGTCGTAATTATTGGTGCAATGATGTATTTCATGGCAATCAAGCCACAGAAGAAGGAACAGAAGCGTCAGCAGGAACTTATGGATTCTATGGAAATCGGTGATTATGTTCTTACAACAAGCGGTTTCTATGGTGTTCTTATCGATATATCAGAAGATGATGTAATCGTAGAATTCGGTAACAACAAGAATTGCCGTATCTCAATGCAGAAGAAGGCAATTGCTCAGGTTGAGAAGCCATCAGACAGCACATCAGCAGAATAATTAAAGGCAATTAATTAAAGCAGGGTTCCTGACCAGACACATTTGTCTGGTCAGGAATCCTTTTTTTATTGAAAATGTTGTGCAAATGTTATATCATATTAAATTGAATTATCATATGAAAAAGGGGTAAAGGTTTATGGAAAGCAGAATAACTTTAATTCCAGGTGATGGAATAGGACCAGAAATCGTCAGAGAGGCTGTGAAAGTGCTTGACAGTGTGGCTGACAAATACGGTCACAAGTTTGATTATACCAGGATTCTTATGGGTGGATGCTCAATTGATGAGTATGGCGTTCCACTTACAGATGAAGCAGTAGCAACAGCTAAAGCATCTGATGCTGTACTTCTTGGAGCAGTTGGAGGCAATGTGGGTAATTCCAAGTGGTATGATGTTGCACCTAATTTAAGACCAGAAGCGGGTCTTTTAAAGATTCGTAAGGAATTAGGACTTTTTGCTAATTTACGTCCGGCATATCTTTATGATGAACTTAAGGCAGCGTGTCCATTGAAGGAAGAAATAATCGGAGATGGATTTGATATGGTCATTATGAGAGAGCTTACAGGCGGCCTTTACTTTGGTAATAGATATACTAAGGAAATTGACGGATTGGAGACAGCCGTTGATACACTTACATACAACGAAGAAGAAATCAGAAGAATTGCAATTAAGGGATTTGAGATTGCAATGAAGAGAAGAAAGAAAGTAACAAGCGTTGATAAGGCAAATGTTCTTGATTCTTCAAGACTCTGGAGAAAGATTGTACATGAGGTTGCAAAGGATTATCCGGAAGTTGAAGTTTCAGACATGCTTGTAGATAACTGTGCTATGCAGCTTGTTATGAATCCTGGACAGTTCGATGTTATTCTTACTGAGAACATGTTTGGAGACATATTATCAGATGAGGCAAGTATGATAACAGGTTCAATCGGAATGTTATCAAGTGCAAGCCTTAATAAGACTAAGTTAGGTCTTTATGAGCCAAGCCATGGTTCAGCACCTGATATTGCAGGAAAGAATGTTGCTAATCCAATTGCTACAATTCTCAGTGCAGCCATGATGTTAAGATATTCACTTGATCTTGACAAGGAAGCAGATGCTATTGAAGCAGCAGTTGCAGCTGTTTTAAAGGAAGGCTACAGAACAACTGATATTATGTCAGAAGGATGCACACTTGTAGGAACTGACAAGATGGGCGACTTAATCGCAGAGAGAGTTTAATACATTTAAATAATACATATTAAGGAGATAAGCTATGATAAGTGATAACGCCAGAAGTGGTATGCAGCAGGCACCTGCACGAAGCCTTTTTAATGCACTTGGCTTCACAGCAGAAGAGATGAAGAAACCTATGATTGGTATTGTAAGCTCTTATAATGAGATTGTACCAGGTCATATGAATATTGATAAGATTGTCAATGCAGTTAAATTAGGAGTTGCTGAGGCAGGCGGTGTGCCTGTAGTATTCCCTGCTATTGCAGTATGCGATGGTATTGCAATGGGACATGTCGGAATGAAATATTCTTTAGTAACAAGAGATTTAATTGCAGATTCAACAGAGTGTATGGCAATTGCACATCAGTTTGACGGACTTGTGATGGTTCCTAACTGTGATAAGAATGTTCCCGGACTTTTAATGGCAGCAGCGAGACTTAATCTTCCAACTGTATTCGTATCAGGCGGACCAATGCTTGCAGGTCATGTTAAGGGGAAGAAGAGAAGCCTTTCTTCAATGTTTGAGGCTGTTGGTTCATATGCAGCAGGAACAATGACAGAGGAAGATGTACTTGAGTTTGAGGAAAAGGTATGCCCAACATGTGGTTCATGTTCAGGCATGTACACAGCCAATTCAATGAACTGCCTTACAGAGGCACTTGGTATGGGACTTCGCGGCAATGGTACAATTCCAGCCGTATATTCAGAGAGAATCAAGCTTGCAAAGCACGCAGGCATGGCTGTTATGGATATGGTTAATAAGGGAATCACAGCAAGAGATATCATAACTAAGGATTCTATTATGAATGCCCTTACAGTAGATATGGCACTTGGATGTTCTACTAATTCCATGCTTCACCTTCCAGCTATTGCACATGAGATAGGATTTGATTTCGATATCAAATTCGCTAACCCAATAAGCGAAAAGACTCCTAATCTCTGCCACCTTGCACCAGCAGGTCCAACATACATGGAAGACCTTAATGAAGCAGGCGGTGTATATGCAGTTATGAAAGAGCTTGCAGATATCGGACTTCTTAATACAGACTGCATGACAGTTTCAGGAAAGACAATCGGAGAGTGTATAGCAACAGCATACAACCGTAATCCTGAAGTCATAAGAACAGTTGATAATGCATACAGTAAGACAGGTGGTCTTGCAGTTCTTTCAGGAAATCTTGCACCAGACGGATCAGTAGTCAAGCGTTCAGCAGTTGTTCCAGAGATGCTTGTACACGAAGGTCCGGCAAGAGTATTTGATTCAGAAGAAGATGCAATTGCTGCTATAAAGGGTGGTAAGATAGTTGAAGGTGATGTAGTTGTTATCCGTTACGAAGGTCCTAAGGGTGGTCCTGGTATGAGAGAAATGCTTAATCCTACATCAGCTATTGCAGGTATGGGACTTGGCTCATCAGTTGCTCTTATTACAGATGGACGATTCTCAGGTGCAAGCCGTGGAGCTTCTATTGGTCATGTATCACCAGAGGCTGCTGTTGGCGGACCTATTGCTTTAGTTGAAGAAGGAGATATCATCAGCATTGATATTCCGGGACTTAAACTTGAACTTAAGGTTTCAGATGAAGAGCTTGCTGCAAGAAAGGCTAAGTGGCAGCCAAGAGAACCTAAGGTAACAACAGGATACTTAAAGAGATATGCTTCACTCGTTACATCAGGAAACAGAGGAGCTATTCTTAAAAGTTCAGCAGATGAGTAATATTTAATATAATTATAAAAAGACATTAAAGAGAAATCAGGAGAAGATAAATGAAGTTAAATGGTTCAGAGATAATTGTTGAATGCTTGAAAGAACAGGGCGTTGATACAATATTTGGATACCCTGGTGGAGCTATTCTTAATGTATATGATGCTCTTTATAAGCATTCAGATGAGATAACTCATATTCTTACATCACATGAGCAGGGTGCATCGCACGCTGCTGATGGATATGCTAGGGCAACAGGTAAGGTTGGTGTATGTTTTGCAACATCAGGTCCAGGAGCGACTAACCTTGTAACAGGTATTGCAACTGCATATATGGATTCAGTTCCTATGGTTGCAATTACATGTAATGTAACAGTTCCTCTTCTTGGAAGAGACAGCTTTCAGGAGATTGATATAGCGGGTGTTACAATGCCAATTACAAAGCACAGCTATATTGTTAAGAATGTAAAGGACCTTGCCAAGACATTAAGAAATGCTTTCAGAATTGCCAAGGAAGGAAGACCGGGTCCGGTATTAGTTGATGTTACTAAGGATGTAACAGCAGCAGAGTGTGAGTACACACCAAGAGTTCCAAAGCCTGTAGACAGAATTACAGCAAGCATTAAGGAAGAAGATATTGATAAGGCTGTGACACTTATTAAGAAAGCTAAGAAGCCATATGTATTCGTTGGTGGCGGAGCTGTTATATCAGAGGCATCTGATGAACTTAAGAAGTTTGTTGAGAAGGTTGATGCACCGGTATGTGACTCACTTATGGGTAAGGGTGCATTTGACGGATCTAATGAAAGATACACAGGAATGCTTGGTATGCATGGTACTAAGACATCTAACTACGGAGTTTCAGAGTGTGATCTTCTTATCGTGGTTGGTGCAAGATTCTCAGACCGTGTTACTGGAAATACTAAGAAATTTGCTAAGAATGCAAAGATTCTGCAGTTTGATGTTGATGCAGCTGAGATTAACAAGAATGTCAGGACAGATGCACATGTACTAGGAGATGCTAAAGAGATTCTTAAGAGAATCAATGATAAGTTAGATAATCAGGATCACTCAGACTGGATGGAACACATCAAGTCTTATAAGCTTGATTATCCTATGAGATATAACAGAGATATTCTTAACGGACCTCTTATCATGGAGAAGATATACGAGATTACAAATGGTGATGCAATTATTACAACAGATGTTGGACAGCATCAGATGTGGGCTGCACAGCATTATAAGTTCAAAGAGCCAAGAACACTTCTTACATCAGGCGGACTTGGAACTATGGGATATGGTCTTGGTGCATGTATAGGTGCCAAGGTTGGACGTAAGGATAAGACAGTTGTTAATATTGCAGGTGATGGCTGCTTCCGTATGAATATGAATGAAATTGCAACTGCAGTGAGACAAAAATTACCACTCATCGAAGTGATCATTAATAACCATGTACTTGGAATGGTCAGACAGTGGCAGGATTTGTTTTATGAGAAACGTTATTCTGCAACCGTTTTAGATGACGGTGTAGATTATGTGAAATTGGCGGAAGCCATGGGTGCAACGGGCTATCGGGCAACGAATCGTGAAGAGTTTAACAAAGCTCTGAAGAAAGCACTTGCATCTGATACCCCGGTTGTAATAGACTGTATCATAAATAGTGATGACAAGGTATGGCCGATGGTTGCTCCGGGTGAAGCGATCAGTTCTGCTTTTACCGGGGATGACTTGAAAAAGAAACAGGAGGAGTAATGATTATGAGCAGAGTTTACAATTTTTCCGCAGGACCAGCCGTTCTGCCAGAGGAAGTATTGAAGGAAGCAGCAGATGAGATGTTGGACTATCAGGGCAGTGGAATGTCTGTTATGGAGATGAGCCATCGTTCCAAAGTGTATGATAACATCATCAAAGAGGCAGAGCAGGATTTAAGAGATCTGTTAAATATCCCGGACAATTACAAGGTACTGTTTTTACAGGGCGGAGCTTCACAGTTCTTTGCAGAGGTTCCTATGAACCTGATGAAAAACCGCAAGGCCGGATATATCTTAACTGGTCAGTGGGCAAAGAAAGCATTCCAGGAAGCAAAAATCTACGGAGAGGCAGTTGAACTTGCTTCTTCTGCAGATGAGACATTCTCTTATATCCCGGATTGTTCTGATCTTCCGATCACAGATGATATGGATTATGTATACATCTGTGAAAACAATACAATTTATGGAACAAAATACAAAAAACTTCCAAACACAAAAGGCAGGATTTTAGTATCCGATGTATCCTCCTGCTTTTTGTCTGAACCGATGGATGTCACAAATTACGGAGTTGTATATGGCGGCGTTCAGAAGAATATCGGTCCTGCCGGAGTTGTGATCGCAATCATCCGTGAGGATTTAATTACCGATGATGTCCTTCCGGGAACCCCAACCATGTTAAAGTGGAAAACACAGGCAGATAATGATTCCCTTTACAATACACCACCTTGCTACAATATTTATATCTGCGGCAAAGTGTTCAAATGGTTAAAGAAGATGGGCGGGCTTTCTGTGATGAAAGAGCGCAATGAAGAGAAAGCAAAAATCTTATATGATTTTTTAGACCAGAGCAGACTGTTCAAGGGAACCGTAAGAAAAGAAGACCGTTCCCTTATGAATGTTCCATTTGTGACCGGCAATGAAGAATTAGATGCCAAGTTTGTAAAAGAGGCAGCAGCAGCCGGATTTGTAAACTTAAAAGGACATCGTACCGTAGGTGGTATGAGAGCATCCATTTACAATGCAATGCCGAAAGCGGGCGTTGAAAAATTAGTAGAATTCATGAAGAAGTTTGAGGAGGAAAATGCATAATGTTCAAATATAATTGCTTAAATCCAATTGCATCCGTAGGATTAGATCTTTTCTCAAACGACTATGAAAAAGTAGAGGACTTAGGTCAGGCAGACGCAGCACTCGTAAGAAGTGCTGCCATGCATGATCTTGAACTTCCGGATCGCCTGCTTGCAGTAGCAAGGGCAGGAGCTGGTGTCAACAACATTCCTCTTGATAAATGTGCAGAAAAAGGAATCGTTGTATTCAATACTCCGGGGGCAAATGCAAACGGTGTAAAAGAACTTGTTTTTGCAGGAATGCTTTATGCATCCCGTGATATTGTAGGTGGTATCGACTGGTGCCTTGCAAATCAGAATGATGAGAACATTGCAAAAACAGCAGAAAAACAGAAAAAGAACTTTGCAGGAACTGAGATTTCAGGTAAGAAACTCGGCGTCATCGGACTTGGTGCTATCGGTGTGTTAGTTGCCAACGCAGCCATCCATATGGGTATGGATGTATATGGATATGATCCATACATTTCCGTCAGTGCAGCATGGAATCTTTCCAGAAGTGTCAAACATATCAGCAATGTGGAAGATATTTACCGAGAGTGTGATTACATTACGATTCATGTTCCACTTTTGGATTCTACAAAGAAGATGGTCAATGCAGAAGCAATTGCCATGATGAAACCAAATGCAATTGTTTTAAATTTTGCCAGAGACCTTCTTGTGGATGAAGAAGCTATGGTGGAAGCTTTAGCTGCCGGAAAAATCAAAAAATATGTATCTGATTTCCCAAATCCAACCACAGTCGGAGCAAAGGGATGTATTGTAACACCACATCTTGGAGCATCTACCGCAGAGTCAGAGGATAACTGTGCGATCATGGCAGTCAGAGAGATCCGTGATTATATGGAGAATGGTAACATTGTCCATTCCGTGAACTTCCCGGATTGTTCTATGGGCGCATGTACTACCGCAGGAAGAATCGGTATCCTGCATCGGAATGTAAGTGGTATGATCAGTCAGTACTCCACAACATTGGGAGATGCCGGAATGAACATTGCCGGAATGACAAACAAATCCAAAGGTGATTATGCATATGTATTGATCGATGTGGATTCACCTGTAACAGATGAAGTCATTCAGAAGTTAGAGAACATTGAGGGCGTCTTAAAAGTCCGTAAAGTAAAATAAAAAATGAGGGCAGAAAAATGTTGCTGACAGTTGGTACAACAGAGGCAGTGGAAGCCATTGCCGAAGCGCAGGAAAATCTTCAGGAGGTTGCAAAAAATCCCGGGATTCTCCGCACTTATTTTCAAAACCTTGTTCCGGATCTTTTGAATTTTGCACTGCAGGTTGTCATTGCGGTCATCGTATATGCAGTGGGAGCTAAACTGATCGGTCTGATCGTTAAGATCGTAAGAAAAACGATGGAGCGCAGAAATGCAGATGTCGGAGTGATACAGTTCCTGTCTGCAGTCGTGAAATATGCACTGTATTTTATCCTGATCCTGACAATCTTAAGCCTGTTTGGGATAGCAACTACCTCAGCGGTGGCAGTGCTCGGTTCCTGTGGTGTGGCGGTTGGTCTTGCACTGCAGGGAAGTCTCTCCAACTTTGCAGGCGGAGTGCTGATCCTTTTGCTAAAACCTTTTGTGGTAGGAGATTATATCATTGAGGGCTCAAATGAAGGAACGGTATACGAGATTTCTGTTTTCTATACCAAGTTAAAGACCGTAGACAATAAAATGATCGTGATTCCAAACGGTAATCTGTCCAACAGCAGCCTGGTCAATGTATCGCATATGGATAAACGGCGGGTGGACATTGTGGTAGGTATTGGTTATGAAGCAGATATCCGTACTGCAAAAAATATTTTATATGAGATCGGCAGAAATGATCCGGCAAGACTGCCGGAAGAGGACGTTGTGGTGTTCGTAGATAATCTTGGTGCATCTTCGGTGGACCTTGGTATCCGGATCTGGGTCAAAACAGCAGATTACTGGGATACGAAGTGGCGGTTGATGGAAAATATCAAATATGCACTGGATGAAAATCATATTTCGATTCCGTATCAGCAGATTGATGTGCAGATCAAGCAGTAAAATTTATTAATAGTTGTTGACAAAAAATCCGATGTATGCTAACTTCAATTTGTGTGACATGCACAAAAACATGTCAAATTTACAAAAAGGTTTTAGAGGTATTAGGAGGATTTTGTTATGCAGCAGGGAACTGTAAAATGGTTTAATGCAAAAAAAGGCTACGGATTTATTTCCGACGCAGATGGTAACGATGTATTTGTTCATTTTTCTGCATTAGACATGGATGGATTCAAAGAGTTAAAAGACGGTGAAAAAGTTGAATTTGAAGTGACAGAGGGAGCAAAAGGACCTCAGGCAGCAAATGTAAGACGCATCGGCTAATTCATAGATGAGAATCTGAAAAGCGGGGGACTGTAACACGGTATTCCTTAAGAATAGGGAATGGTTGTTACAGTCTTTTTTTGTTTCAGAAATTTTCGAAGATAAAAATAGGATAATGCCGCGAAGTGTGGTATACTATAGAACAGTATGTATTAGAGAGAGGACAGACAGATGCAGTTAAAAGATTTACAGGCATATGAAATTTTAGAAAAACGCCCGATCAAAGATCTCAATTCCGAAGGAATCATTCTCCGCCACAAAAAAAGCGGAGCGCGGATCGCAGTGATTTCCAACGATGATGACAATAAGGTCTTTTATATCGGTTTTCGCACACCGCCGGAGGATTCCACGGGGGTGGCACATATCATTGAGCACACTGTTTTGTGTGGTTCTGACAAATATCCGGTCAAAGATCCTTTTGTGGAACTGGTGAAGGGTTCCTTGAACACCTTTTTGAATGCAATGACTTATCCGGAGAAGACAATCTATCCGATCGCAAGCTGCAATGATAAAGATTTCCAGAATCTGATGAGTGTCTATATGGATGCGGTTTTTCATCCGAATATTTATAAATATCAGGAGATCTTCCAGCAGGAGGGATGGCACTATGAATTAGAGAGCGAGGATGCTCCGGTGACCATCAACGGTGTTGTATACAATGAGATGAAAGGCGCTTTTTCCTCACCGGATGATGTCTTAAGCCGTCAGATCATGACATCCCTTTTTCCGGACACGACTTATGCAAACGTTTCCGGCGGAGATCCTCTGCATATTCCGGAACTGACTTACGAGGAATATCTGGATTTCCACCGCAGATATTATCATCCTTGTAATTCCTACATTTATCTCTATGGAGATATGGATGTGGCAGAGAAGCTTGCGTGGATGGATGAAGCATATCTGGGGAAATATGAGGCAATCGGGCTTGATTCAGAGATAAAGCTTCAGAAACCATTTGAAAAACCAATCGAAGTGACACATAAGTATTCCATTTCTTCCACGGAATCCGAAGAAAACAATACCTATCTTTCTTATAACACGGTGATAGAAACAGCACTGGACGAGAAATTGTATCTCGCATTTGATATTTTGGATTATGCGCTGGTCAGTGCGCCGGGAGCACCGTTAAAACAGGCATTGATCGATGCCGGGATCGGTTCTGAGATCACAGGCGGATATGACAGTGGAACGTTGCAGCCGACATTCTCTGTGATCGCAAAAAATACCAATCCGCAGGAAAAAGAGCATTTTCTGGCTGTCATCCGTGAGACATTAGAAGGGCTTGTAAAAAATGGATTAAATAAAAAATCGCTGCTGGCAGGGATCAATAGTTCTGAATTCCGTTACCGTGAGGCTGATTTCGGACATTTCCCAAAAGGACTTTTATATGGGATCCAGTGTCTGGACAGCTGGCTTTATGATGATATGCGTCCATTCCTTCATCTGGAGGCATTAGATACTTACCGTTTCTTAAAAGAGCAGGTGGAGACAGATTATTTTGAGCAGCTGATTCAGAAGTATTTATTAAATAACAGGCATGCATCTGTTGTGATCATTGAACCTGAGAAAGGCTTAAATGCAAAAAATGAGGCTGCCTTAGAGAAAAAACTTGCGGAATATAAAGCGGGGTTATCAGAAGATGAGATCCGAAAGCTGATCGCAGATACAAAACACCTGAAGGAATATCAGGAGACACCTTCTCCAAAAGAAGATCTGGAAAAAATTCCGATGCTTGCGCGCTCTGATATGAAAAAGGAGGCAGCACCTTTTTATAATACAGAACTTTCAGTGAAAGGTATCCCGGTGGTACACCATGATATTTATTCGAATGGGATCATTTATCTGACCATGTTGTTTGATATTGCGCACGTTCCGGCAGAGGACATTCCGTATCTTGGCGTATTGAAGGCGGTACTTGGCTATGTGGATACAAAAAATTATTCCTATGCGGATTTTGCAAATGAGGTGAACATCCATACTGGAGGAATCAGCAGTACGATCGGTGTGTATCCGAGCGTGAAGGATAAAGATGATTATCAGGTGAAATTTGAGGTGCGCACCAAGGCATTATATGACAAATTGCCGGAAGCAGCTACATTGATGAAAGAAATGCTTTTCACCTCAAACATTGATGATGAAAAGCGTCTGTATGAGATTATTGCCGAGTTGAAATCAAGACTTCAGGTAAGCATCAGTTCCGCCGGACATTCCGTGGCTTCGACAAGAGCCATGACTTATTTTTCCAAGGCGGCTGCTTACAAAGATACGATCACATTCTATGAGACGCTGTGTGATCTGGAAGCACATTTTGATGAGAGAAAAGAAGCACTGACCGCAAAACTAAAAGAGATGGTTTCCTCAATTTTTACAAAAGAACATCTTCTGGTCAGCGTCACCTGCGAAAAAGACGGGCTTTCTATCGTAGAAACAGAGCTGGAAAAATTTATTCCAATGTTATATGAAACTTCCGGGGAGGAAAAACAGGCAGAGATCGTCCCGGTCCGGAAGAATGAGGGATTTATGGATGCCTCCCAGGTGCTGTATGTGGCGAGAGCCGGAAATTTCCGTGCACATGGCTTTGACTATCACGGTGCACTGCGCATTTTAAAAGTGATCATGGAGTATGATTACCTCTGGATCAATATCCGTGTGAAAGGCGGAGCATACGGCTGCATGAACGGTTATATGAAGAATGGAGACACTTATTTTGTCTCTTACCGTGATCCAAATCTGGAAAAAACAAATGAGATTTATGACGGAATCCCTGCATATATTGAGCAGTTTACTGCGGATGAACGTGACATGACAAAATATATCATCGGGACGATCAGTGATATGGATGTGCCAATGAATCCAAGCACGAAGGGCGATCGGTCCATGGCAGCTTATTTACAGAATATTTCGTACGAAGAGATCCAGAAAGAGCGTGATCAGGTGATCGGTGCGACGCAGGAGGATATCCGGGGACTCCGGGATATGATCGCATCTGTTCTCGCAGAGAATAATCTCTGTGTAGTCGGAAATGAGGAAACCTTGCAGGCAAGTGAAGGAATGTTTGGGGAAGTAAAACACTTGAATGAATCAGAACGATGATTGTGAAATTTACAATTATCTGAGTAAATAAATACAAAGAGAGGAAGTTTATGAACGAAAAATTTAAATCCGGATTTGTGACGATCATCGGAAGACCAAACGTGGGAAAATCCACATTAATGAACCATCTGATCGGACAGAAGATCGCAATCACATCGAACAAACCGCAGACGACCAGAAACCGCATCCAGACGGTCTATACGGATATGGAACGTGGGCAGATCGTATTTCTGGATACACCGGGGATCCACAGGGCAAAAAATAAACTTGGGGAGTACATGGTAAATGTGGCAGAGCATACCTTAAATGAGGTGGATGTGATCTTATGGCTTGTGGAACCGTCTAATTTTATCGGAGCCGGCGAGCAGCACATTATCGAGCAGTTGAAAAAAGTAAAAACACCGGTCATTCTGATCATCAATAAAGTGGATACCGTAGACCGTGAAAAAATCGTGGAATATATTGACACATACCGCAAAGTGTACGATTTTGCGGAGATTATTCCGGCGTCTGCACTGCGTGCAAAGAATCTGGACACGGTCATTGACATGATTTTCAAATATCTGCCGTATGGACCGCAGTTCTATGATGAGGATACGATCACCGACCAGCCGGAGCGCGCTATTGTTGCAGAAATCATCCGTGAGAAGGCACTGCATGCGCTCGATGATGAGATTCCGCATGGAATTGCCGTTTATATCGACCGGATGAAGGGTAGAAAGGGACAGAATATCATTGACATTGACGCAACGATCGTCTGCGAGCGTGATTCCCACAAGGGAATTATCATCGGAAAAGGCGGTGCAATGCTCAAAAAAATCGGAAGCAATGCGCGTTACGAGATCGAGCGGTTATTGGATACAAAAGTAAATCTGAAACTTTGGGTGAAAGTGAAGAAAGACTGGCGTGACAGCGATTTTCTGATCAAAAATTTTGGATACAATAAGGACGAAATTTAAACCGTTGCCAATATTTAACGTGTATAAGGTTTTTCACAACGCAAATCCTATCTGTATACAGATGGCAGGAGGGAAAAACGATGGAGAAAACCTGGAACACTTTTTGGGAAACAGGACGGATTGACGATTATCTGGAGATATGCAGAGAAAAAGAGAGTGACAGAGAGCAGGAAGTAAGGCAGAATGGGGCAGAACCTTGTAATGACCGGAATGGTTTTAAATGCGATGCCGATTGGCGATTATGACAAAAGAATAACACTGCTCACGAGGGAGAGAGGAAAAATCACAGCATTTGCCAGAGGGGCAAGAAAACCAAACAGTCAGTTTTTAGCTGCGACAAATCCTTTCTCCTTCGGGGAATTTGAACTTTTCGAGGGACGTTCTACATATACAGTTGCCAAAGTGTCCATCCAGAATTATTTCCGGGAGCTTGCAGCAGATTTCAACGCTGCCTATTATGGATTTTATTTTCTGGAATTTGCAGATTATTATTGTCAGGAAAATAACGATGAGACAGAAATGTTAAAACTGCTTTACCAGACACTCCGGGCGCTCGAAAGCCCTGCTTTTTCCAACCGGCTTGTGAGATGTATCTATGAACTTAAGACGCTCACAATCAACGGGGAAGCGCCGAATGTTTTCGGGTGCACGAAATGCGGAAAAAAAGAGGCACTGCACTGGTTTTCGGGAAAGACGGCGCGCATGCTTTGCGATCACTGCGTGAATGAGTTAAGGCGGAAACCTGAAAATATGGCGGCGTTGCCGACCTATCAGAAAGTGCAGGAATCCACAGTCTATACCATGCAGTATATTATGACAGCAAAGCTTGCAAAACTTTACACGTTTTCTGTATCCGATCAGGTATTGTGGGAATTACAGCAGTGTATCAGGGAATATATGAAATATTATATCAACCATTCTTTTAAATCATTAAAAATTTTGGAAGAGGTTGAAAACATGATATAAAAATTGTATAATATCCAAGATTAACATTGAATGAAATAGAAAGAGGATGGAGTCTGTAACATGAAGAGATTAGGGTGTATTGGACTGACAATCATGATCTGCGCAGGTATGCTCGCCGGGTGTGGTTCCAGTCTGGAGGCAGACACAAATACCGTTTATGTTTCAAAACATGGCAAAGTAGTTTCAATGGATGTGGAACAGCTTGACCAGTCTTATTATGATGAGACGGAGCTGAAAGAGTTTGTGGATTCCGCAGTGGATGAGTACAATACAGAGAATGGAAAAAATTCTGTAAAAGTGGATGATCTGACCGTGGAAGATGGCACAGCAAAACTCCGGATGGACTATGAAACGGTGGATGATTATACAGCGTTTAATGGTGTGGAATTGTATGAGGGTAAAATCGTGCAGGCATTGGCTGCCGGGTATGATTTTGACACAGATTTTGCGGGCGTGGATAAAGACGGCAGTGTCACGGGAGTGACGAGAGAGGATATTCTCGCACAGGAAGATCTGAAAGTTGTCATTATTAAGGCAAATACCGATGTGAAGATTGACGGCAAAATTTTATATGTTTCCTGCGATAACGTGACGGTGACAGGAAAAGATTCTGTTTCCATTAAAGAGGGAACCGGAATCGAGAAAACCTGGATCACGGAAGCAGAAGAAGTACCATCCACAGAGGCCGTCTTGGAGACAGAAAGTACGGAAGACGCAGGGGATGTCATTGAGGGAGAAGTGATCATAGGAACAGAGGAAGCTTCCGGCAATGATGTAGTCACAAATCTTTCCGGCGGTTCATCCGGTACAGATGTCTATACTTATATCATTTACAAATAGGCTCGCGATGATACAATAAATCATAAGTACGAGTTATAAATAATTGCATAATACAGCAATAATATAATAGAATGTGAGGAATTTATTATGGAAAAGACGATGGACAAAATCGTAGCACTTGCAAAATCAAGAGGATTTGTATATCCGGGTTCTGAGATTTACGGAGGTCTTGCAAATACATGGGATTACGGAAATCTTGGTGTAGAGTTGAAGAACAACGTAAAAAGAGCATGGTGGCAGAAATTCATTCAGGAAAACCCTTACAACGTAGGTGTTGACTGTGCCATCCTTATGAATCCACAGACATGGGTTGCATCCGGACATCTCGGAGGATTCTCCGATCCGTTGATGGATTGTAAAGAGTGCCATGAGCGTTTCCGTGCAGATAAGATCATTGAGGATTTTGCTGCTGAGAAGAACATTGAATTAAAGGGCTCTGTGGATGGATGGACACAGGAAGAAATGAGAGATTTCATCGAGGAACATCAGATCCCATGTCCTACATGTGGCAAACATAACTTCACAGACATCCGTCAGTTTAACTTAATGTTTAAAACATTCCAGGGTGTTACTGAAGATGCAAAGAACACAGTTTATTTAAGACCTGAAACAGCACAGGGAATTTTCGTAAACTTTAAAAATGTACAGAGAACTTCCAGAAAGAAAATCCCATTTGGAATCGGTCAGATCGGTAAATCTTTCCGTAACGAGATCACACCGGGTAACTTTACATTCCGTACCCGTGAGTTCGAACAGATGGAATTAGAGTTCTTCTGTGAGCCGGGTACTGATCTTGAGTGGTTCCAGTATTGGAGAGGATTCTGCCGTGACTGGTTACAGACACTTGGTATCAAAGAGGATGAGATGCGTCTTCGTGACCATTCACCGGAAGAACTTAGCTTCTACAGCAAGGGAACAACCGATATTGAGTTCTTATTCCCATTTGGATGGGGCGAGTTATGGGGTATCGCTGACAGAACAGACTATGACCTCACACGGCATCAGAACGTATCAGGACAGGATCTCACTTACTTTGATGATGAAAAAGGTGAGAGATATATCCCATATGTGATCGAGCCATCTCTTGGAGCTGACCGTGTGGTACTTGCATTCTTATGTGCTGCTTATGATGAGGAGAACATTGGTACAGAGGAAAAACCGGACATGAGAACCGTGCTTCATTTCCATCCGGCACTTGCACCTGTTAAGATCGGTGTACTTCCATTATCCAAGAAGTTAAATGAGGGCGCTGAGAAAGTATATGCACAGCTTGCTAAGAAATATAACTGTGAATTTGACGACAGAGGAAATATCGGAAAACGTTACAGAAGACAGGATGAGATCGGAACCCCATTCTGTGTTACTTACGATTTCGAGTCTGAGACAGACGGAGCAGTGACTGTCCGTGACCGTGATACGATGGAGCAGGAGCGTATCAAGATCGAAGATCTGGATGCATATTTTGCAAAGAAATTTGAATGGTAAGAGTTCCATAATATGGAATAGAATTTCAAATTGTGAAATGTGTACAAAAAATCGTAGAAAACAGAGAAAAAAGTTGTTGCCTTTTGGTTAATGTGTGGTATTATAAGTATGTGCGTTTTGGAAAAACGTGCATACTTGTGACAAGAACAGGGGTTAATGCTCTCTGTTTGAATAAAAGTTACAGTATTTTATATTAGGAGGAATTATAAAATGGCAAACAAATGGGTTTATATGTTTAGCGAAGGCGACATGACCATGCGTAACCTGCTTGGTGGTAAAGGTGCCAACCTTGCAGAGATGACAAGCATCGGACTTCCTGTACCACAGGGATTCACAATCACAACAGAGGCTTGTACACAGTATTATGAAGATGGACGTAAGATCAACGACGAGATCATGGCTCAGGCTATGGAAGGCGTTAAGAAAATGGAAGAGATCAACGGAAAGAAATTCGGCGATCTTAAGAATCCATTATTAGTATCTGTTCGTTCAGGTGCAAGAGCTTCTATGCCAGGTATGATGGATACTATCTTAAACCTTGGTTTAAATGACGAAGTAGTAGCAGCTATGATCGCTGGTAACCCAGATCCAGCATTCGAGCGTTTCGTTTACGATTCCTATAGACGTTTCATTCAGATGTTCTCTGACGTAGTTATGGAAGTTGGTAAGAAATATTTCGAACAGCTTATCGACAAGATGAAAGAAGAAAGAGGCGTTAAATTCGATATCGACCTCACAGCAGCAGACTTAAAAGAATTAGCAGAGCAGTTCAAAGCTGAGTACAAGAACCAGTTAGGAACAGACTTCCCTTCAGATCCTGTAGAGCAGTTAAAACTTGCTATTGAAGCTGTATTCCGTTCTTGGGACAACCCACGTGCAAACGTTTACCGTCGTGACAACGATATCCCATATTCCTGGGGAACTGCTGTTAACGTAATGCCAATGGTATTCGGTAACTTAAATAACGAGTCCGGTACAGGCGTTGCATTTACACGTGATCCAGCTACAGGTGAGAACAAACTTATGGGTGAGTTCTTGATCAATGCACAGGGTGAAGACGTAGTTGCCGGTGTTCGTACTCCAATGCCAATCGCACAGATGGAGCAGGAATTCCCAGAAGCTTACGCTGAATTCTTAAAAGTATGTGAGACTCTTGAGAATCACTACCATGATATGCAGGATATGGAGTTCACTGTAGAGAACAAGAAACTTTACATGTTACAGTGCCGTAACGGTAAGAGAACAGCTCCAGCTGCATTAAAGATCGCTTGCGACCTTGTTGATGAAGGACATAAGACAGAGGAAGAAGCAGTATTAATGATCGATCCTCGTAACTTAGATACATTATTACATCCACAGTTTGATGCTGCTGCATTAAAAGCTGCAACTCCACTTGGAAAAGGTCTTGGAGCATCTCCAGGAGCTGCTTGTGGTAAAGTTGTATTTACAGCAGAAGATGCTGAAGAGTGGAATGCAAGAGGAGAGAAAGTCGTATTAGTACGTCTTGAGACTTCTCCAGAAGATATCACTGGTATGAAGGCTTCCCAGGGTATCTTAACAGTACGTGGTGGTATGACATCCCACGCAGCCGTAGTTGCACGTGGTATGGGTACATGCTGTGTATCCGGATGTGGCGATATCGCTATGGACGAAGAAAATAAGAAATTCACATTAGCTGGAAAAGAGTTCCATGAAGGAGATTACATCTCTATCGATGGTACAACAGGTAACATCTATGATGGAGCTATCAAGACAGTTGATGCTACAATCGCTGGTGAGTTCGGTCGTGTTATGGCATGGGCTGACAAATACAGAACATTAAAAGTTCGTACAAATGCAGATACTCCAGCAGATGCTAAGAAAGCTCGTGAGCTTGGTGCAGAAGGTATCGGACTTTGCCGTACAGAGCATATGTTCTTTGAGGAAGACAGAATTGCTGCATTCCGTGAGATGATCTGCTCTGATACAGTAGAAGAAAGAGAAGCTGCTCTTGAGAAGATTCTTCCATATCAGCAGGGAGACTTCGAAGCACTTTACGAAGCATTGGAAGGTAACCCAGTTACAATTCGTTTCCTTGATCCACCTCTTCATGAGTTCGTTCCAACTGAAGAAGCAGATATCGAGAAACTTGCAAAAGCTCAGGGTAAATCCGTTGAGACAATCAAGAACATCATCGCTTCTTTACATGAGTTCAACCCAATGATGGGACACAGAGGATGCCGTCTTGCAGTTACTTATCCAGAAATTGCTAAGATGCAGACAAAAGCTGTTATCCGTGCAGCTATCAACGTACAGAAGAAACATTCAGACTGGACAGTAAAACCAGAAATCATGATTCCACTTGTATGTGAAGTAAAAGAGTTAAAATATGTTAAGAAAGTTGTTGTTGAGACAGCAGATGCTGAAATCGCAGCAGCAGGCGTTAAATTAGAGTACGAAGTTGGTACTATGATCGAGATCCCAAGAGCTGCTCTTACAGCTGATGAGATCGCTACAGAAGCTGATTTCTTCTGCTTCGGTACTAACGACCTTACACAGATGACCTTCGGTTTCTCCCGTGATGATGCTGGTAAGTTCTTAAATGCTTACTATGATACAAAGATCTTCGAGAACGATCCATTTGCAAAACTTGACCAGAATGGTGTTGGTAAGTTAATGGATATGGCAATCAAACTTGGTAAACCAGTAAATCCAAAACTTCATGTTGGTATCTGTGGAGAGCACGGTGGAGATCCTTCTTCCGTAGAGTTCTGCCACAAGATCGGTCTGGATTATGTATCCTGCTCACCTTTCCGCGTACCTATCGCAAGACTGGCTGCAGCACAGGCTGCTATCGCCGATAAGTAATTTGGCGGTAAACACGCAGATCTGAGAGGGTATTGCGCAAGCAATAAATTGGGGTATATGAGAATAAGATGAGAACCTCATTACTGATAGAAATATCAGTAATGAGGTTCTTTTTTGTTACTATTTCGTCTGAATTAAAGCACGATATTTCCGTCCCGGTCGATTGATGTCGTTTTTGGGTCGATTGGTGCAATCTGCCGCTTATTTTCTGGAAATGCTGTTATAATAAACACAACTCAGATTTATAGAAATCGGAAGTACAGAAGAAAGGGGAAAGAGAATGAGAAAAACAAAATTTTTAGGAAAGGTGCTTAGCCTGGCGCTTGTTGTTACATTGATAGCAGGTATGGTGCCGGAGATGCGCACGAAAGCAGCAGAGGGTGAAAACTCGGGCTGGATACAGGTGACGGAGGACAATAAAGACGACTTGGACACAAAGGTAGCCGTTTTGGACAATTTGAGCCAGACTACATATGATAATTTTATTTTTAATGCTGAATGGGCTCATAGTTATATTAAGTCAAGTAAAAACGAGTATTACATATTAGGAAAAAAGGGTGGAAAATATATATGCCTTTATGGTGCGGACATTGAAGTTCGTTCTAAGACTCTTGATACTATAGATATTTCTGTAGCTAATCATTACTTTTTCCCTTCACAGGAAGTTAAATTAAATCTTGACGGCGGTGAGTGGAAGACAGATACTATAACAACGGTAGCAGGAGTATTTACAGATCTTCCGATACCTACGAAAGAGGGCTATATATTTACTGGGTGGTATGAAGATCCTCAGAGTGAAGACCCCCAAAGTAATAAGGAGGACATATCATTAAGAAGCGTATATAATGGAAGAACGGAAATTAATGCGCACTGGTGCAAAAAATGGCCTGAAGGAAGTAAAGACTGGGTGAAAGCAACGACCATAAAAGAACTGGAAAGTGCTGACCTGCCTTTCTTTACCTTGTCAGAAGCAAAAAAGTTTGCGAATGAATATCTTGTGCAACATCCGTACCCAAATGATGCATATGCTGTTATTATAGGAAGAATTTATAATTTTGATACCGTATGTTATATTACTTATAACACCGCAAAAGGAGGTGTAGGCTATAACCCGGTTCCGGAAAGTCTGGAACAAAACTGGATGAGTAAGTATACCTATTATGTTTTGAGAACTCCGGGCACAACATCGGATGATTCTGAAAATCCATCGGTAACCCCGACTCCGGCACCTGCTCCTGTGACCCCGACAACTGCACCGTCCGCCGGAGACACCAGCAGTGATTCCTCTGACTCCGGCTCATCAGCTCCTGAACCGGTACTGACCACCACAAATATCGCAGGAGAGCAGATCACCGGATGGGATGCCATTACAAAAGTGATCTCTACCCAGACAAAAGACAAGCAGCAGAATGTATCCGGTGCCAACCAGGATCTGCTTCATGTAGATGCCAGCGGCTTTGACAAGACAATTCCTGCAGCAACAGTGAAAGCAGTGTCCACCTCAGCTCTGCGTGGCCTGCATGTATTCATCAGCAACTCAGATGCAGTAACCTTCCTTGCAAAGAGCAAGTTGTCCGGTTACAAGGAAACCAACTTTGAACATAAGGATACTGTTACAGAGCATTCCAGAACCATCGACTTTACCAACAAACAGGCATTGGGTACAAACGTTGTATTCCATACCACAGTACCTGTGAAAAACGGAGAAGTGACGGTTTACAAGGTAGATGCCAACGGCAGAACCCGCATTGTCAAGACAGTTTCGAATGCAGGCGGACAGGTATGCTTCCCGATTACCGAGACAGCAACCTATGTATTGGAATACTGATCTGCGATAGTTGAATCCCATATTTTACAGCACCCCCCGCTACAGGAATAAAAACCTGTGGCGGGGGGTGCTTTTACTGCAAACGCGATTCCTTGTAAAAAAATGTAAAAACGTAAAAAATGTAAAAATGTAAAAACCATAGCAAACATGTCGGAAAATGATGATTTCATAAAAATATTCATGCATTTTAATGCAAAAACGGCACAAAAACATATTGAATTTTACATGAATAATAATTATACTATATTCAGGACCTTTAAGGAGGATGGATCATGTATAGAAAAATCATGGGTTTTCTGGAAGCATGGAAAGAAAATGAACACCGCAAACCTCTTATTTTGCAGGGGGCAAGACAGGTGGGGAAGACTTATTCTATTTTAGAGTTCGGGCGAATTCATTATGAAAATGTAGCCTATTTCAATTTTGAAACGAATCCAAAACTGAATGAAACCTTTGAGGAAAAGATCAGTCCTGATTATTTGATACCGATTTTATCTCATATTGCAGGTCAGACGATTGTAAAAGAAAAAACATTGATTGTATTTGACGAGGTACAGCTTTGCGAAAGGGCTTTAACGTCATTGAAATATTTTTGTGAGGATGCCCCGGATTATCATATTATTGTGGCAGGCAGCCTGTTGGGCGTTGCCGTCAACAGAGCAAAATTTTCATTTCCCGTTGGTACGGTTGATATGAAAACGCTGTATCCGATGGATATGGAAGAATTTATGATTGCTGTGAGAGAGGATGAACTTGTAGAGCAGATTAAAAAATGTTTTGAAACGAATCGGCCGATGCCATCCGCACTCCATGATGTAGCCATGCAGCTTTACCGTCAGTATCTTGTGGTAGGCGGTATGCCAGAGTGTGTGATGCAGTTTGTCCAGACAGGGGATTATATCCTGATCCGCCATACGCAGGATACCATTCTGACAAGTTATCTGAATGATATGGGCAAATACAATAATCTGAATGAAATTAAGAAAACCAGACTTGCCTATGATAATATTACGGTTCAGCTTTCCAAGAAAAATACCCGCTTTCAATATAAGCTGATCAAAAAGGGTGGACGTGCTTCTGAATTTGAAAATGCGATTGAATGGCTCTGTCTGTCGGGAATTGCGTCACAGGTCTATAGGGTAGAGCAGATCAAGAAGCCTTTGGAAAATTATCGGGATATTGATGCGTTTAAGATTTACGTTTCGGATCTGGGGCTGCTTTGCGCCAAGAAGGATTTGGCTGCAAACGATATTCTCTATATGGTGGAGGAACTGAATGATTTTAAAGGTGGCATGACAGAAAATTATGTCAATGTACAGCTTGCCATCAATGGTTATAACACTTACTACTGGGAATCCGAGCGTGGGGCTGAAATAGATTTCGTTATCCAGCGGGATGGTCAGCTGATCCCGATTGAGGTGAAATCCGCCGATAATACCAGAGCCAAAAGCTTAAAGGTCTATATGGATACCTATAAGCCGGCTTACGCGATCAAACTTTCCGCGAAAAACTTTGCGTTTGAGGACAACAAAAAGGTGGTTCCGCTTTATGCGGCATTTTGTATTTGAACCGTGGGCATACTGATAAGAATTCAAGAACCGCATTACTGATAGAAATATCGGTAATGTGGTTCTTTTTTGCATAGAACATGAAGGAGAATCCGTTGCATTGAATTTGAGGTGAAGTCTATAATGAAACTAACTATATTTCGTGATGACTGAAAAATATAAAAAATTATATAAGAACAGAGGGATTGCGATGGGGATTTCACTGGTGGGAACGTGGAAGGTAATATTGACGGATGGAACGGCAGCGCAGATGCATCTGCCGGGAACTTTGGACGAGAGCGGCATCGGTCACAGAGACGTCGGAGCGAATCAATGGCACCCGGATGCGGCGCTGGGTAACGCTGAGGTTTTGCAGAACTGGTGCAGGAGCGTACCGGAGGACGGATCCACATCATCGTGGAGAGTGAAGCAAAACTGGGTTCGGAAAGCGAAGTACTGGAACAGATCAAATACGGCGGGATCGCTTTTGCAAGAGTTTCCCTGTCGCAGATCGCAGAACAGGCACCGGAGATGAATGTACTGCAATTGCCGTATCTGTACAGAGATTCGGAGCATATGTGGAGGGTATTGGACGGAGAAATCCTGCGGGAATGTGCCAGAGAGTCTGCGGAATATGAAAGAGTACTCTGGAAAGACAGAGAGGAACAGTCCAGACAGACCGCCATTGCCAACGGAACTTGTGTGAGCACCCTTTCTGCGGAAGAAAAAGAACGAGGGAATCAAGTTCCAGCGTATTGATGCGGATGTGACCGATGCCCTGAAGTCCAAGACTTCCAAGA
>OGDG01000192.1_pt1 | contig 41644 bp, 32 predicted proteins | sample 1570391 | NCBI WGS metagenome assembly OGDG01 (sample SAMEA2582186, study PRJEB24529) | metagenome | biome: Human gut stool | place: China | collected 2011 | reverse complement strand
AGCCTTCACTTCTTACTGATGAGGGAGTGAGATTTTATACGGATTCAGATTTTACAAGGTTACAGCAGATATTATTGCTTAAATATCTTGGATTTACACTGGACGATATAAGAAATATGACAATTGGTGATTCAGATTATCATGTGCTAAAGAATTCACTTGAACTTCAAAAGCGAATGATACAAGACAAGATTGCACAGATGCAGCTTGTATGTAAAGCTATTGAAGAAACAGAAGACTCTATTAAAGAGGGAAAAGGAATTGACTGGAGTAATATGCTGGAGATTATCCATCTTACTAATATGGAAGACAGCATGAAGAATCAGTACATTAATGCTGGAAATATATCTGCAAGAATTAATCTTCATAACAGGTTTTCAGTTAATAAACAGGGATGGTTTCCGTGGGTATATGAGCAGTGTGGTATTGTTAAGGGGATGAGAATTCTTGAGATTGGGTGTGGTGATGGAACATTGTGGGTTGACAATATAGGTCAGCTTGCCATGACAGGAAAGAGAAATGAATTCTCAGGGAAGAAAAAAAACATATATATAGAGCTTACGGATATATCAGAAGGCATGATAAGTGATGCAAGAAGAAATATAAAAAAAGCAACAGAGAGCTGGAAGGAAAGAGATATTGATGTGTCATTCAGGTTCAGAGTGGCTTCATGCGAAAAGACAGGGGCAAAAGATGAATCGTATGATCTGGTGATTGCTAATCATGTGCTGTTTTATTGTAAAAATGTCAATAAGGCACTTGATGAAATTGTGAGGGTGTTAAAGCCTGGAGGAGTGCTTGTGTGCAGTACATATGGCAGCAGGCATATGCAGGAGATAAGCCGCCTTGTGTCGGGATACGATAAGAGAATTGCACTTGAAGCAGATAAGCTTTTTGAAAAATTCGGACTTGATAATGGAGATAAGATATTAAAAAAACATTTTTCAGATGTTGAGAGAAGAGATTATAAAGATGCGCTTGTTGTTGATGAAGCAGAACCGCTGGTAGATTATATACTATCATGTCATGGCAATCAGAAAGAGTACCTTGTGGATAAGTATACAGATTTTAAAAAATATGTAGAGAAAAAGCTTGTGAAACCTATGACAATAACCAAAGAGGCTGGTGTATTTGTGTGTAGAAAATAATGTATAGCAATTATATCTATAATATGGTAAAATCAAAAGAAACATGTTTTGTTACAGGGGTAGTTTGAACATGCATATTATGGAAATACTCTGATAGAATGAAAGATTATTTATTGGGGGCAGAGAATACAGTTATGAAGAAATTAAAGATTGCTGTTGACGCAAGAACTTTAGGCAGCAGACCAAGTGGTGTGGGCATGTATCTTAATGACTTCTTAGAACAGCTCATAACATATGATGAATTTGAATGGGTTCTCTTTACAGATGTTAAAGAGAGTGAATATATTAAGAGATTTGAAGCCAGAGGAATTAAGGTTATTGAATGGGGAAAGCCTGTATATAGAAGTGCAGGCGTGTATGCATATTTTGCATTTATTAAGAAAGAATTAAAGCAGGTGAGGCCGGATATATTCTGGGAGGTTAATTCGATTATTCCTATTAATCTCGGTGGAAGCTTTAAGACACTTATCACAATACACGATATGTTTCCTATTCAGTATGTAAGATACTTTGGAAAAATATACAGCTATTATTTTAAGTTTAATCTTGGTGTGACTTTAAGACATACAGATATGATTCTGTATAATTCGGAGCAGACTAAGGACGACACAGAGATGTATTTTCCAAAGGCTAAGAAGATTCCAAGCTGCAATGCCTACATTATATCTAATCCGCTTACAAGATATGTACCGCCTAAGGATGAGAATTATTTCTTGTATGTAGGTAATATGGAGAAGCGTAAGGGCGTTGATATCCTTATTAAAGCGTACAGAAGATACAGGGAAGAAGGCGGAACAAGACCTCTTATTCTTGCCGGTAAGATGCAGGAGGATGATATTGAGCAGCTTCTTGAGAATGCACTTACAGAGGTTGAAGGTCTTACTTATCTTGGTTATGTATCACACACTACAAGATATGACCTGTATAACAACTGCTCATGCTTTGTGTTTCCTTCTATGGCAGAAGGCTTCGGAATGCCTATATTAGAGGTAATGAAGCATAATAAGCCAATACTTGCAAGTAATCTTAAAATATTTGACGAGGTAGTAGGTGACTGTGTGGAAAGATTCAGTCTTGCCGGTGATGATGATGATAAGGTTATAAGTCTTGCGAATGGAATGAAGAATATAGATAAGAAGATTAATTCTGGACTTGTTGATGAGAATGCATACAGACATGCGTTGGACAAGTATACACCGGGAAGGCTTGGTGGTATGGTGAGAGACTTTATTAACAGCCAGATGAATAACAGATAGAATGTTGAGGTTTATATGGGTTTATCAAAATTTTTTCTTAATACGGGAGAAGCATTGAGACCAGTGCTGACAAAGATTATTCCTATGAAACTTTTAAGTAAGATGAAAGCAGGAATAATTAATAATGCCACAGACAAGCTGTCGGCAGATTCTATTGAGAAATATGAGACAGGAAGATACAAATGTGGTGCCAATATAATAGGTAATATTAAGGGCGATAACGGACTTGGACAGAGCGCAAGAATCATGTGCAGGCTGCTTGATGAGAATGAAGAACCTCATGTTATAAGAGATTTCTTTGTTCCACCAGGAGGTTCAAGAAGCAATGATACTTACGATGACAGACTTACGGAAGAGCTTCCGTATGATGTTAATATTATTCATGTTAATGCAAGTGAATTCATGGTAGCATATTTAAGCCTTGGAAAAGAAGTATGGGATTACAGATATAACATAGGATACTGGGCATGGGAGCTGGAGACATTTCCAGAAGAGTGGCTTCCGGCATTCAAGCTTGTTGATGAAGTCTGGACCCCATCTGATTTCGTTACGAATACTTTGAAGAAATACACGGACAAGCCTGTAATAACAGTTCCGCACTGTGTTGCACCGCAGACGGATACTGTGAAGTTTGACAGAAAGCATTTTAATCTTCCGGAAGACAAGTTCCTGTTCCTTGTAATGTATAACAGTGGAAGCGTTATGGAAAGAAAGAATCCGCTTGCTGCAATTAAAGCATTTAAAGAAGCGTTCTGCAAAGATGAACAGACAAGGAAAAAATATAAAGATGTCGGACTTGTTATCAAGATAAGCGAGGCAGAATTATCTGCAGAAGATGAAAAAATCATTGGTTCTGTAATAGAGGACCGCGACAACATTTATTATATGTGCGGTCATATGGGAAGATGTGAGGTTAATACACTTCTTGCCGATGTGGATGTGTATGTTTCACTTCACCGTTCGGAGGGCTTCGGACTTGTTATGGCTGAGTCAATGTATGTTGGTACACCGGTTATTGCAACTGACTGGTCAGGCAATACAGAGTTTATGAACAGTGACACAGCATGCATGGTCGGTTACGACATGATAGAGCTTGATAAGGACTATGAGCCGTTCAAGAAGGGCAATGTATGGGCTGATGCACATGTTGATGAGGCAGCAGACTATATGAGAAGGCTTTATGAGGATAAGGATTTCTACGAAAGAATTGCTGGGAATGGTCAGAAATATGCTAAGGAACATCTGGCGTATAAGCGTTCTGCGGATATTGTCAGTGAGAGGTTAAGAAAGATACATGGAAAAAACTGATTTACAAGATCATTAATTAGTAATATTATCAACAGTTGATATTCATTATAAGAAACAATATAGAAGGTAGTTATGAAAAAGTTTAAACCAATACTAAGATGTGTGATATTCCTGACGGGACTTATTGTTATAATGGGAGTCATTGATTTTGCCTGTGTACAGACAGGCTATGTTAATTATATTTTAAGAAATGTATGTGTGAAAAATAATAAAACTGATTACGATACTGTCATAATTGGAGCTTCACATGCAAGGGCATCATCAGATCCGGATATTATTGATAAATATTCCGGAACATATTCAATAAACATGGCTATTCCAGGAGAAACGGTAAAAGATTCATATTATATACTTGAAGAGACATGCAGAACTAATAATATTAAGACAGTAATTCTGGATATAGATTATCAGTATTATTTCAATCCGCCTAAAGAAGGGTTTTATACTGAACAGTTTATTCAATGTCAGATGGATTGGAGTTCATATGTAAAATGGCAATATATATATGATAACATGAAGCGTATGGAGATAAGGAATGTTTTCACAAGAAGACAGGCATGTACGTTTACTCCGTCTAATATGAAAGAAAATATCGAACAGAAGTTATCTAAGGAATACAAAGAAGCAGATATAAGTTCACTCAATGTAGACGGTGGAACATATGCCGGCAGAGGATATTTCTATATTAACCCTGTCAGTGGGGAACTTGCCGGACAGAAGCTTATAGAAAGCTGGAGTAAAAGAAGCAAGGAGCAGGTTACAGGTTATCCTCTGAAATATCTTAACAAGATAATAAAATATTGCAGAGACAATGATATTGACCTGATTGCGGTAACATCTCCAATAACTCCGAGCAGTGTGGGAACTCTTCACATGGAAAATGTCCATGATACAATTAACAAACTGCTTGCTGACAATGGGGTGTTTTATTATGATTTTAATATGGCGAGACAGGACATATTGCCAAGAGAGGATTCGGATTTTGTTGATAAAGAAGGACATATGAATGGAGAATTTGCAAAAGAATATTCAGAATTTCTTGGCAAAGTTATTAAAGAACATAAACAGGGAACTAAAGATATTAATAAATATTTCTACAGTTCATTTCAGCAAATGTACAATACTGAAGCGGAATTATATGGGGTAGTGGAGAAATAAAATGTCATTTACAACAGCGTTATTTTGGTTTTTTATATTAATTGGAGTAGTTATATATTATGTACTTCCATCTAAAGTAAGATGGATCTGGTTACTGGTGTTAAGTTATCTGTATTATTTTTCATTCAATGCGAAGAATAGTCTGTTCATGGTTGCAGCATCGCTGGTTATATATCTTGCGGCACTAGCAATGGAACATATACAGGATAAGTCAGATGCATATCTGAAAGAACACAAGGCAGAGATTGGCAGGGAACAGAAGAAGAAATTTAAGAATTCTGTTAAGCATAAGAAGAGAATAATTCTTGTTATTGCAATGCTTATTAATTTTGGTGTTCTTGCAGTATTAAAATATGGTGGATTTATCACAGGTAATATCACAGCAGTATTTAACAAGATAGGTATTGATAAGACTGTGTATGCATTAAGCAATTATGTAATGCCGCTTGGCTTATCATTCTTTACATTTCAGTCAATATCTTATGTTATTGATATATATCAGGGAAAATACAGAGCAGAAAAGAATCCATTCAGGATATGTCTTTTCGTATCATTCTTCCCACAGATTATGCAGGGACCTATTGGAAGATTTGATAAGCTGAAGAAAACACTTTTTGCAGGCAATGCATTTAATCTTCAGAATGTACAGTTTGGAATTCAAAGAATATTCTGGGGTTTGTTTAAGAAGATGGTTCTTGCAGACAGGGCTGGAGTATTTGTGGCAATGATATTTAACAAGCCTGATGAATACGGGGGAGCAATGGCAATAATAGCGGTGCTTATGTATTCAATCCAGTTATATGCTGATTTCTCAGGCGGTATTGATATAGTAATAGGTGTTGCACAGCTTTTTGGTGTAACTATGGATGAGAACTTCAGACAGCCATATTTTAGTAAATCAATCGGAGAGTTCTGGAGAAGGTGGCATATTACACTAGGTACATGGATGAAGGATTATGTCTTCTATCCATTCTGCTTATCAAAGGCTATGAACAAGTTCGGAAAGTGGGGCAAGAAGCATCTTGGAGATCATCTTGGAAAGACTCTCCCAATATGTCTTTCTAATCTTCTGATATTCTTCATAGTAGGTATATGGCATGGTGCAGAATGGCGTTATATCATGTACGGTATGTATAATGGCGTGATAATAGCATTCAGTAACCTCGCAGAACCTCTTTATAAAAAATGTTTACATGCATGTCATATTGATCCACATAAGAAGTGGTGGCAGTGTGTACAGGTATTAAGAACATTTATACTTGTCAATATTGGATGGGTATTTGATTGCAGCGCAGCAGGTATGGGGTCTGCAATCAGAATGATAAAGCGGATGTTTACAGAATTAAGGTTTGACCAGCTTAATGCACAGATGTTTAAGTGTATTGGTTTAACATCGGTTGATTACATAATTCTTTTAGCAGGATGCATTGTTGTATTAATAATAAGCATTCTAAAGGAAAGAGGAGTACAGATAAGAGCTGCCGTAGCAGCAAAACCAATAGCCGTAAGATGGCTTATATATTACGGTATTATAGTAGCAATATTTGTTCTGGGATACGCAAGTGACGCTGGAAGCGGATTCTTATATGCGAATTTCTAACAGCCATAATTAAATGGAGGATTTATGAAACATTTAAAGGAAATGTATGAATACAGAGAGATGATATTTTCTCTGGTGAAGAAAGATTTACGAGGAAGATACAAGGGCTCAATGCTTGGATTTATGTGGACATTTATTAACCCACTGTTACAGCTTTTAGTGTTTACACTGGTTTTCTCAATAATTATGAGAGCTAATTATGAGCAGTATTATCTGTTCCTTTTCGTAGCACTTGTACCATGGATGTTCTTCGGTTCAAGTGTTCAGGATGGTTCAACATGTATAATGCGTGAATCTAACATGGTTAAGAAAATATATTTCCCAAGAGAAGTTATTCCAATATCTACAGTAACAAGTGCATTCATTAACATGATTCTTACATTTGTTGTTGTGTTTATTGTACTTATTTTCTCAGGAAGAGGAATTAATCCGGTTGCATTATTATATCTTCCTGTCGTAATGATTGTTGAATATATATTATGTCTTGGAATTGGACTTATAGTTTCTGCACTTACTGTATATCTTAGAGATTTACAGTACATTCTTGGAATTGTAGTTATGGCATTACAGTACATGACACCAGTTATGTACGGCGTTGATATGGTGGAGAATGCTAATGTTCCACAGATATTAAAGACAATATTCAATTTGAATCCAATGACACCAATCATCAATATATACAGACAAATTCTTTATTATAAGCAGATTCCGGATTTGTCTACATTATTGGTTGCAATTATAACAGGCGTTGTTTTTGTTATTCTGGGAGCAATTATATTCAGAAGACTTCAGCGCGGATTCGCAGAAGAGTTTTAATGTTTAAGAAAGTGAGATAAGTATGCTTAACAATGAGAATTCAATTGAAGTAAGGAATGTATCCAAGAGCTTTAAAGTGTATTTTGATAAGGGCAATGAACTTAAAGAGAAAATGCTGTTCTGGAAGAGAAACAGATATGAAAACAGAGTTGTTCTTAATGATATAAGCTTTTCAGTAAAGAAGGGTGAGGCAGTAGGCCTTATTGGAAGAAATGGCTGTGGTAAGAGTACAACTCTTAAGCTTTTAACCAAGATTATATATCCTGACAGTGGTTCTATTGAGATGTGTGGAAGAGTATCGAGCCTTCTTGAGCTTGGTGCCGGATTTCATCCAGATATGAGTGGAAGAGAGAATATATATACTAATGCGGCGATATTTGGTCTTACTAAGAAAGAGATAGATGAAAGACTTGAGGATATTATCGAGTTTTCAGAATTACAGCAGTTTATTGATAATCCTGTAAGAACATATTCATCAGGTATGTATATGAGACTTGCGTTCTCAGTAGCCATTAATGTTAATGCAGATATTCTTCTTATTGATGAGATTCTTGCCGTTGGTGATGCGAATTTCCAGGCAAAATGTTTCAATAAGTTAAGAGAGATTAAGGCTAATGGAACAACTATTATTATAGTATCACATGCTCTTGGACAGATTGAAGAAATCTGCGACAAGTCAATCTGGATTAAAGATGGTCAGATTGAGCAGGAAGGTGATCCAAGAGAGGTTGATATTGCTTATCTTGATTATATGAATCAGGAAAGATTAAGCAAGGACGAGCAGGAGAGAGCCAGAATCTTAAGAATTGAAGCAGAGCAGAGAAGACTTAAGAAGGCCGAGGAAGATAATAAAGAAGGCGGTAACGATAAACGTTACGGAAGTTTCGAGGCAAGAATTAATGACGTTATCTTGTCTTGTGATGACGGCAAGAGGACAGAAACTCTTGAAACAGGAAGAAAAGCCGTGATAGAGATAGATTATTCTGTTGAGACTCCGGTAAAAGATGTTCATGCAAGATATATGATTTATAGAATTGATGGTCAGTTATGCAGCGGAAGCAGTACTAAGATAGACAGACTTGATGCATTTGACCTTGACAAAGATGGAAAGATTGTTATTGAGTTTGACAGTATGACACTTACAAGAAGCCAGTACTGGGTAGATATTGTGCTTGAAAAAGCAGATGGAACACCAATTGATTACTATAAAGAAGCAGTAAGATTTAATGTTGTATCAGGAATTGAAGATATGGGTGTTGCAAGAATTGAACATACATGGAAGAACTGTTAATTGAAAGGTAGTGGCTATGAAAAAGAGTGATAATGTAATTAATATACAGCTTTCAGATAATCAGGGAAAACTTCATATCAGAATTGCAGGCTGGTATATTCCTAAGGATTTTGATGATTATTCATTTGAATTATTTATTAATGGGGAAAAGACAGAGTGTAGCATCCAGCATATAACAAGAGAGGACAAGCTGGATCTTCTTATAAGTAATAGTCTTAAAAGAGACTGTAAGATAGGATTCATTATTAAAGCAGATGTTAATAAGAGTGATGTTAAGAGTATTGAACTGTATGTCGTTGATGCGGGGGTAAGAAGCCAGATTGCGAGTGCTGATGAAAAGGATGTTGTATATACAATACAGGATCAGATATTACAGTATAATATAGACAGAATATGGCCAGAAAAGACTACTGATGATAAGCATGTTTACAGAGTAGCAGGATGGGGTGTTGCACAGGAAGGCGATGTGACAATCGACATGACAGATGTTAATAATAATCCGCTTGAATTCAAGAACATGCGTTGTGAGCGTCTTGACTTAATTGATAATGGTTATACAGAAGATGAGAAGAAAGCCGTTGGATTTACTATTACAATAGACGAGAAACCGGGATATGTATTACATTTTAAGTCAGATGCTAAGAATATTGATATTAATATAGACCAAGAGATTAAAAGACAGAGAAGAGTTTACAATATAGATAAAGCTAAGAGAATGATTAAGGCTATCACACCACATAATGTTGCACGTCTCTGCCATCATATAAGATTATATGGATTCAAAGATCTTAAAGAGTATGTGTATGGCGGATTATATGGTGTCATGGATCAGGCTGAGATATATAAGAAATGGTTTGCAATTCATAAAGTTACACAGGAAGAACTGGATAACCAGAAGAAAGCTAAGTTTGATTATGAACCTAAGATAAGTATTATTGTTCCAACATACAATACACCTGTTAAGTATCTTGAAGAGATGATTCAGTCAGTGATTGACCAGTCATATAGTAACTGGCAGCTGTGTATAGCGGATGGCAGCTGCGGAAATGCAAAGCTTGAGAAGGTTCTTGAGGAATATCACAATAAGGATTCAAGAATAATATATAAGCTGTTAGATAGTAATAAGGGAATTGCAGGCAACACTAATGTAGCACTTGAACTGGCTGATGGTGAGATAACAGGTCTTCTTGATCATGATGACACATTAGAACCGGATGCTTTATATGAAGTTGTTAAGGCGTTTCAGGATAAGCTTGTTGATGCTGTATATACAGATGAAGATAAGATATTAGGACCAGACTGGATAAATGTTGATCCTAATTTTAAGCCAGATTACAATATTGATTTGTTAAGATCACATAACTATATAACACATTTTTTCTGTGTCAAGACAGAGCTGCTTAAGGAAATTGGCGGATTTAAGGCTGAGTATGACGGGGCACAGGATTATGATGTTATATTAAGATGTACAGAAAAAGCCCGTAAGACTAGGCATATTGCCAAGATATTATATCATTGGAGAATGCATGATAATTCTACAGCAGCTAATCCTGCAAGTAAGGCATACTGCCATGAAGCAGGAAGAAAGGCTGTTGAGGATCATCTTAAGAGACTTGGAATACCGGGTAAGGTTGAACTTAGCAAGTTATTTGGAGGAAGCAGGGTTATATATGAAACACCGGGAAATCCTCTTGTTTCAATTGTAATTCCTAATAAGGATCATATTGATGATCTTGATAAATGTGTACGTTCACTGTTTAATGTCAATACTTATAAGAATATAGAAGTTATTATTGTTGAGAATAACAGTACGCAGAAAGAAACATTTGAATATTATGACAGTATTCAGAAAGAATATTCTGATGTCAGGGTATTGATGTGGAAGAGTGGATTTAACTATTCTGCAATTAATAATTTTGGTGTCAAGGAAGCAAAGGGTGATTACATTTTACTTCTTAATAATGATACAGAGATGATTGCTCCGGATTCTATATCAGACATGCTTGGTTACTGCATGCGTCCGGATGTAGGAATCGTTGGTGCCAAGTTATTGTATCCGGATGGAACAATACAGCATGCCGGTGTAATTATCGGTCTTGGTGGAATTGCAGGACATGCATTTATTGGATTAGATGCTAACCAGTACGGATATATGTCAAGGGCATATCTTTCAAGCGATTATTCTGCAGTTACGGCTGCATGCCTTATGATATCCAAGGATATCTATAACGAAGTTGGCGGGTTATGTGAAGAATATGCTGTTGCATTCAATGATGTTGATTTCTGTATGAAAGTCAGAAGTAAGGGATATCTTGTGGTTTATGACGCATTTTCACAGTGGTATCATTATGAATCTAAGTCAAGAGGTTATGAGGATACTGAAGAAAAGCAGTTAAGATTCAAGGGTGAGATTGAGACGTTCAAGAGTAAATGGCAGAAAGAATTAGATGAAGGAGATCCTTTCTATAACAGGAATTTCCCTCTTAATACAGAGTCATATACACTGGAATTAGAGTAATTATTAGAGGTAAAGATGTTTTTAACGAGAGCAGCGCAGATTATTGGAAAAGAAGGCTTTAAGACATTCGGATATGCATTACACCAGAAGATGCATCAGAATATGACAGATGTGAAAGCCTATGGCAATTATCAGAAAAATATTGCACCAAAACAGCGTATTACTGATAATAAGGCAGATTGTGTAGAAATATGCAGTCATTGTGAGAACTATGAAAGCCTGATGGCAGAAGTGTCTGGCATGAATGCTGAATATATTGCTGTGTGTGATGAAAACTGTGAATTTGATAAAGAGTTTGCAGGGATTGTATCGCATTATATAAGGACTCAGAAAAAGGCTGGGCGAAATCTTAGCTATGTATACACAGATTCAGAACAATATGATTCGCAAGCTGGATGTATGCTTCCAAATTGTAAGCCCGATTATTCATGGGATACGCTGCTGTCTTATAATTATATTGGAAATGCTTTTACAGCCGAAAAGAATATGCTGATTGATGCAATTAATGGATGTATGAAGAATCAGGGAGAGGGCAGTAAGGTTAATTATTATGAATTGTCTTTAATAATTCTTTCAAAGTGTAAGACGTCAGATGTTGGGCATATCCATCAAGTGCTTGTTAAGGACATAAGAACTGACAGTAAATCATACAGGACTGCTGATGACGGAATGGCAGCTTTTAAGAAAATGATTCTGGAAAGTTCAGAAATTAATGTGAACATCGTAGCAGATAAGCATGATTCAGCAGTTGAGCATGTGCATTATATTACGAATGAATATGATCTGGTGAGTATAATTATTCCATCAAAGGATAATCCAGACATATTAAAATGCTGTTTACAGAGTATCCGCAAGTTCACGAAATATATTAATTACGAAATTGTTGTTGTTGATAACGGAAGTAATGACAGCAACAGAAAAGAGTATGAGAAGCTTGTAGATACATTTGAAGGACAGGCATCATATGTGTATGAAAAGGCAGATTTTAATTTCTCACATATGTGTAATATTGGAGCAGCTAAAGCAAAAGGTAATCTGTTGCTGTTCCTTAATGATGATATTGAAATAATCGGACAGGATTATGAAGACACAGACTGGCTTTCAGTACTTGTCGGACAGGCAAAGCAGGAAAGTACCGGCGCGGTTGGTGCAAAGCTTCTGTATCCGGACTCATCATATATCCAGCATGTGGGTGTAATTAATTATGAATCAAGCTGTTTTGCACATCTGTATGCGAAGGCAGTTGATGATGAGAATATCAAGGCTCACAGGAATTACGCTGATTATGACTGCCTGTGTGTTACAGGAGCATGCTTTATGATTGAGAAGGCTAAATTCGATAAAGCTGGTGGATTTGATGAAGCATTTGAAGTAACACATAATGATGTTGATATATGCCTGACTTTGTATGAACAGGGATATTACAATGTCTTAAGAAATGACGTGGTCCTTTTTCACCATGAATCATTCTCAAGAGGTGATGATGAGGTTGATGAAGAAAAGAACAGACGTAATATGCATGCAAGGGATATGACATATGAAAAACATCCAAAGCTTGAGAAATATGACCCTTTCTATAGTCCGCTTCTTACGCAGACGGAGAATAACTACAGATTCGGAGATGAGATATATTCTGTAATATACAGAAAACCTCAGAAAGCTGACAGATTAAGGCCGGCTGCAGGATATATGGAAGTATCACCTACAGTTAAGGTGACAGAAACAGGGTATCATGATGATATGCAGCTTAGGGGATTTGCATATAACGGAAATAAAGTGTATTATAATCCCGTAATTTTTCTGTGGAATGAACAGAATTGTTATAGGATTAAGGTACAGTCAGTATGTGACAGAGTATTTCATTTAAGAAAAGGTGTGGATAAGAACATTAACTATGCACCGTTTTTTTGTGGAATAGATACAACGGATATGGAAAGCGGCACATATAGATGTGCTATCAGAGCTGATGGTAAATATTATGATGCACAGACAGATGTCGTAATTGATGGTTAAAACAATATGGCAGAACAAGGAGGAATTTATGAAGACTACAGCACTTATTATGGCAGGTGGTAAGGGAGAGCGATTCTGGCCAAAGAGCCGTGTTAATATGCCAAAACAGTTCCTTTCTCTTACAGATGACGGAAAGACTATGATACAGCTCACGGTAGAGCGAATCAGCCCATTGGTTGATATTAAGGATGTTTATGTTGCTACTAACAAGAACTACAGAGAACTTGTAAAGCAGCAGCTTCCAGGTATTCCAGAGGAGAATATCTTATGTGAGCCTGTTGGAAGAAATACAGCACCATGTGTAGGTCTTGGAGCAGTTCATGTTGCAAGCAAATATGATGATGCAGTTATGATTGTACTTCCATCAGACCACCTTATTAAGAATAATGAGGTGTTTGCAGATACATTTAAAGAAGCTGTTCAGATTGCAGAAGAGGGGGCTAACCTTGTAACGGTAGGTATTACTCCGAATTATCCAGAGACAGGCTATGGTTATATTAAGTATAATCAGGATGACAAGAAGAATAATGCTTATTCAGTTGAAAAGTTCGTTGAGAAGCCAGACCTTGAGACAGCTAAATCATACCTTGCTGACGGAACATATCTGTGGAACAGTGGAATGTTCGTATGGAAGGTATCTACAATATTAGACTGCTTTAAGAAGTTCATGCCGGATACATATGAAGGCTTATTAAAGATTAAGGCAGCAGTTGGAACAGCAGATGAAAATGCAGTGCTTGAGGCAGAATTCCCTAATCTTGAGTCACAGTCAGTTGACTACGGTATTATGGAGAAGGCAGATTCTATCTACACACTTCCAGGCAACTTCGGTTGGGATGATGTAGGTTCATGGCTTGCAGTAGGAAGAATCAAGAAGAATGATGATAACAGCAATGTAATTAACGGCAATGTAGTTGCAGTTAATACTAGGGGCTGTGTAATAGAAGGTGGCGAAAAACTTATTGCCACAGTTGGTTTAAGAGATATCGTAGTTGTTGATACTAATGATGCAACTCTTATTACAACTAAAGAGAATGCAGGCGAAATCAAGCAGGTGCTTGCAAAGCTTCGTGAAGAAGGAAAGAATGAGTATCTGTAGAAGATAGTATGAAAATACATATGCTTAAAACAAGGCGTTTGGAGGAACTATAATGACAAAGGAACATGTCAATACTAATCATACATTTGCGATATGCGCTTATAAGGAGAGTCCATATCTTGAAGAGTGTATTACATCACTTATGGAACAGACTGTAAAGTCAGAGATATTTATTGCTACATCTACACCTAATAAGTATATTGACGACATAGCAGCAAAATATAATTTAAAGGTGTATGTCAATGAGGGAGAAAGCGGAATTACACAGGATTGGAATTTTGCTTATTCTAAAGTACAGACAGATTATGTCACTATAGCTCATCAGGATGATAAATATGCGCCTGAATATGTAGAGAATCTGTTAGCGTATACAGCTAAAGCTAAAAAGCCGCTGCTTTTCTTTACCGATTATGCAGAGATAAGAAATGGCGAGATTGTAACAACCAATAAGATTCTTAAAGTAAAGAGAATAATGCTTTTCATAATGCGTCCAAAGGCAATGTGGGGAAGCAGATTTATAAGAAGAAGAGTGTTATCGCTTGGCTCACCAATATGTTGTCCATCAGCAACATATTACAGACCTAATCTTATGAAGCAGGTATTCCTTAATGGATTCAGAGCTGATGAAGACTGGGAAGCATGGGAGAGATTATCAAAGCTTAAGGGAGACTTTATATTCTGTAATAAGATACTCACATATCACAGAATACATGAGGACTCAGAGACAACTAAGATTCTTAATGATAATAAGAGATCTGAAGAAGATTACATTATGTATCAGAAGTTCTGGCCCAAATGTATTGCTAAAATGCTTACTAAGGCATACAGCAAGAGTGAAGAATCTAATAATATGAAGCAGGGATAGGAGTTAACGATGAAAGAATACGATGAGGCAACCCTTAAAAAGGTACAGCAGACAGAGATGGAAATTCTTAGAGATTTCATCAAAGTGTGTGACGAGAATAATCTTACATGGTTTGGTGATGCCGGATCAGGAATCGGGGCAATAAGACATAAGGGATTCATTCCATGGGATGATGATATTGATGTAATGCTTCCTAGAAAAGATTTCGACAAGATGATGGAAGTTATTAAAAGAGATTACAGCGATAAGTATTCAATTGCCAATGTTGAAACAATGAAGAATTATCCATTGATGACAACAAGAATTATGATGAAAGGAACAACATTTATAGAGGAACCTCTTAAGAATATCAAATGTGATCTTGGAATATTCCTTGATGTGTATCCGCTTGATAATATATCAGATGATGAGGAAGAACTTAAAAAGCAGGCTAAAGCTGCCTGGTTCTGGAGCAAGCTTCTTATTCTCAGACATGTTGCGTTCCCGGTACTTCCTTATAAGGGAGTTAAGGCTAAGATAACACATATTGCAACAGCAATTATTCATGCCGGACTTGTTGTGTTCAGAATTTCACATAACTGGATTGCTGGCAAATGCTTAAAGATTGCATCAAGATATAATGATGTGGATACTAAGAGAATGGCATTCTTATTTGATACAGATCCATATTATCATATAATGTTAAAGGATGAGATATATCCATTACAGATGTATGATTTTGAAGATATTAAGATGCCTCTTCCAGCCAACGAAGATGAGAAGTTAAGAAATATGTATGGAGATTATATGCAGCTTCCTCCAGTTGAAAAGAGAAAGAATCATTACCCATATAAATTGGAATTTAAAGACTAAGAGGTATATATGAATATTATTTCAAGAATAATGGGTGTGGATAAGACACCAGAAGATAAGTACAAATATATCTGGTTTACAATGGGAACAGCATGTTTCGCACTTGCCACGCTTGTTATGACAATTGTTATAAGCCGTTTCTTAGGTGAGGCTAAAGCGGGAATGTTCTCGATTGGTCTTTCAATTGCACAGTGGCTTGTTACAATAGCCTATTTCGAAATAAGAACATATCAGGTTACTGATGTTAAGAATGAGTATCCTTTTGGATATTATTTCACTTTAAGACTTATGATGTGTCTTATAACATTTCTGGCAAGCATAGTATACGTTGTATTTAACGGCTACAGTCCGGAGAAAGTTACTGTTATATTGCTTGTATGTATCTATAAGATACTTGATTCGGTAGCTGATACATTTGAAGGTGAATTCCAGAAAGAGGAAAGAATAGATATGTCCGGTAAATCAGAGTTTTACAGGATATTCTTCAGTATACTGGTTCTTGTTGTAACAGTAATTATAACAAGAAATCTGATATTCTCTCTGATATGTATGAATGTAGTTGCATTGCTTATAATTCTGTGTCTTGATGCATCTGTTGCAGCAGGCAGGGTTAAGATATGTATTGTCAGGGATTACAGAAGAGTTTTCGTACTTTTTAAAGTGTGTCTGCCTCTTGCTATAAGCACATTTTTAAGTAACTATATTATCAATTCATCGAAATTATCTGTTGACAGAATGTTAGGTGATGCAGCACAGCTGTATTATACGGCGGTATTCATGCCTAATATGGTAATTAATCTGTTTAGTGGTATAATATTTAAGCCGATGCAGACATCAATGGCTGTTAATTATTATGAGAAGAAGTATAAGAATTTCTGGCACATAATATTCAGGATGTTTGCTATAATAGCAGGATTTACACTTATATGTGAGGTCGGGGCATATATACTGGGAATACCGGTTCTGTCATGGCTTTATGGTGTTAATCTTAAGGATTACAAGATGACACTGCTTCTGCTTCTGTTATGTGGAGGCGTTAATGCGGTCAATATAATATTCTATTATGTACTTGCCATAATGCGTAAGCAGAAATACATGACTATTCTGTATCTTATTGTATGCGGAGTTGCGCTGATTATTATGGATCCGATTACAGGCAGACTTGGTCTTAACGGAGCTGCACTCGGCTATCTGATACTTGTTGTGTTATTAGGCGTATTATTGATGGGATATATCTTATACCAGATTAGAAAGGATAGAAAAAGACAATGAGCCAGAATGAACAGTATGATCCAAAGGTTTTGAGAAAGTTACAGCTTGCAGAATTAGAGGTGTTTAAAGATTTTATTAAAATATGTGATGAGAACGGACTTTCATATTTCCTGTTTGCAGGATGTGCAATCGGAGTTGAGAGACATAAAGGATTTATTCCATGGGATGATGATATAGATATCGGAATGCTCAGAGATGATTATGAGAAGGTTCTGAAGATATATAGAGAGAAATATACAGATAAGTATGTAGTTCTTGATATAGATTCACAGGAAACATTTCCTTTCTATAATGCAGAGATAGCAAGAATTGGAACTAAGAATATACCATATGTATTCAAGGATGCTAATGTTCCTATGGGAATTGATATTGCGCTTTATCCTTATGATAATGTTCCTGATGATGCCAAGAAGAGAAGAAGACAGAGATCATCAGTATTCTTCTGGAGCAAGTTAAGAATATTAAGAGAATTCAAGAAACCTGTGCTTTTCATGCATGGATGGAAGAGAAAAGTTGTAAGTGCAATGTGTATAGTAATGAACAGATTACTTACATGGACACATTTCTCAAGAAAATTCATCAACAGACGTTATATGAAGAGCGCACTTAAGTATAACAATGAGAAGACAAGATGGGTTGCATGTTTCTTTGGTGAGATGGATCCTTTAAAGCAGGCTATAAAGTTAGATGACCTGTTCCCATTGGTTGAAAAGCCATTTGAAGATATAATGGTTAAAGTCCCTAAGAATAATGATGTATTTCTTAAGAGAATGTTTGGCGATTATATGAAGATGCCACCAGTAGAGAGCAGAAAGAATCATGTACCTGAGGTTCTGGAGTTCGGACCATTTGATGAGGAACTGAAAGATATTGATATTTAAAGCATGGACAATTATGGAGAAAATATGAAAAAACTTATAATAATTCCAGCATATAACGAGAGCGAAAGTATAGAGAAGACAGTCAGAGATATTATAGAGAATGCACCATCATTTGATTATGTAGTTATCAACGACTGCTCAACTGATAATACACGACAGATATGTGAAGATAATGGATTTAATATTGTTAATCTGCCAGTTAATCTGGGAATAGGCGGAGCTGTTCAGACAGGATATCTGTATGCAGAAAGATATGGATATGATATTGCTGTACAGGTAGATGGTGATGGACAGCATGATGCGAAATTCCTTGGAGAGATGGCTGATTATCTTGAAAAGAATGACCTTGATATGGTTATAGGTTCAAGATTCATAGAAAAACAGGGATTCCAGTCATCTAAGGCAAGACGAATTGGAATTAACTATTTCACTGGCTTGATAAAGTTATGTACAGGTCAGAAGATAACAGACCCTACATCAGGATTAAGACTTATAGGAAGACGTACAATAGTACAGTTTGCCAAGAAGTATCCTAAGGATTATCCAGAGCCGGAAACAGTTGTGGCAATATTAAAGAAAGGTTTCAAGGTGGCTGAGATTCCCGTTGTCATGAGAGAAAGACAGGGTGGAAGTTCGTCAATAACTCTTAAGAAATCTGTTTATTATATGGTTAAGGTTACACTGGCAATATTGTTTGAGAATTTCAGAGGAGATAAGCATAGATGAGTATAAGAATTAAATGTGTTATAATTGCTGTTCTTATATTAGGGCTGTTAAAGATTTTAGGTCTTATCAAGAAGAACAAATTGGAATTAAAATATGCGCTTTCATGGCTTTTTCTGGAACTTGGAATATTGATAATTACATTAATACCTAATCTGCTTAATGTTATATCAAAGGTACTGGGAATATATAATGAGATTAATATGTTGTTCTTTTTAGGGTTTGTCTTTATTATACTTGTTATATTCTCGCTTACAATGTCGCTTTCAAGAAACTCGGAAAGAGTAAGAAAGATGGTACAGGAGATTGCATTGAATAGTTATGCTAATGATAAGAAGGAATCGGGTGAAATAACAAAGGAAGTTTAATGGTATTATTTGGAGGATATAATGTCAGAAGTTAAAATGATTAACAAAAGAAAAAAACTTATAGTAACTTTTATAATAATGCTGATACTGGTATTTTTATTTAACAGAGCTATGTACTGGTCAGAATTCAGTACATGGAAAAATAAATTGTTTGTTGGTGTAATAAGCATATTTGGTGTTATATGTATACCATTATTGCTGACTTATATAAAAGCTGCATCTGATTATATAGATACTTTCATAGCTAATAAGATAAATCAGATAAAGTATCTTGCTGCTCATTGGAAGAAGACACTTTTATTTACTTGCATATTCGCTATTATAATAGCAGCCGCCGTTTTATTGGAGAAAATTATCTTCAGTAGAATTTATGATGGATATTCTAACTTGAGGATGTATTTTTTCGTTGGAACGGGAATACTTATTTTTGCAATTGTATTATGTGGCAAGATAGCATATAAACGTGTAGAAGTATTATTTGCAGCAGCAGCATTAATAATGGGACTCACATATATAATGGTTTCACCAAGACATTTACTTGTGACATGGGATGATGAGACACATTATTTAAGAAGTGTTTCTCTCGCGGATGTTTTTGATAATACTAAGTTTAATGCGGAAGGTTTATTCTATGATTCTCAGCCCGCTGCATATATGTATACACAAGGAGATTTAACACAGGAAGAGTTTAAGGCAATTCTTGATAATGTTGAATATCAGTATGAACAGAAACGTACAGATAACAGATTTGGAAGTGAAGTGGGAAAGGAGTTTGTTGCTTATACCCCTGCTGCAATTGGAATAATTATGGGAAAAGCGCTCAGATTATCGTTCTTCCATACATTTTTGCTATCCAAAATGGTGATACTTTGTACATATGTTTTATTAATGTATTTCGCAATAAAAAAACTAAAAAATGGTAAAGTACTTTTGGCTGTTATTGGATTATCCACAACAACAATGTTTATGGCATCTTCAATGTCATATGACTTTTGGGTTATTGGATTTACAACATTAGGATATTCATTCTTTATTTCGGAACTTCAGAATAGAGATAAAAAATTAGAATATAGAAATATTATAATGATGAATATATGCTTTTTACTTGGAATAGCTCCCAAAGCAATATATTTTGTTATAATGTTTGTTCTTTTATTTATGCCTGTTGATAAATTTAAGGATAAAAAGCAAAGAAGGATATATTATTCTATTATTGTAGGTGTGGCAATATTCCTTATGATGACATTCCTTCTGCCGATGTTAATTAATTCTCCAGGAACAGGAGACTCAAGAGGTGGATCAGATGTTAATTCAACTGAACAGATAAAGTATATACTTTCAAATCCTATAGAGTATTCAGGTACATTATTAAATTTTCTGAAAGATTATCTTAACCTTGATTATGCTTCAGAATTTATTAGTTCTATGGCATATATGGGATATGGAATTGGTACTGCAATTACATTAATGCTTATTGCAGCGTTAATGTACATAGACAGAGGTGAAGAGAAAGTAAGAATGCCATATGTAAGAGCTTCATATTTCTTTAGTGCGGCCGTATGTGTAGTACTGGTAGCGACAGCATTATATATATCATTCACAGCAGTTGGTGCAGACTATATTGCGGGATGCCAGCCACGCTATCTGCTTCCGTTGTTATTCCCAATGGCATATTTTATAGGTGTCGATGGTGTGACAACAAAAATTAATAAAAATGCTATGGCAGTAGCAGCAGTGAGTATAATGTCATACTTCTTTATGAATAATATGTGGGCTACATGTTTTTAATAATGTAAGAAAAATTTCATTGAAAGCGGCAGCTAACTAACAGGGAGATTACTATGAAGAAGATAAAAGATAAATTAATAACGATTTATCCTCAATTGATATTTCTTATTGTAACATTCTGTATATTTATGCCGGCATCATTATTTCTTGGTAATCTTGATGAATTTGCAGTAGGTTTCACGGCACTTATACCGCTTCTTATAGCAGCATCGTTAATTACGGCAGCAGTTGTTATACTGATAGGTCTGATTGTGCCAAAGAAGATATGTAACATATACGCAGCGGTCATATTTGGCGGTGCATTAGCTGCTTATGTGCAGGGGAATTTTCTTAATCCGGATTTTGGTGTCCTTAATGGAAGGCAGATTCAGTGGAGCCAGTTTAGGGTAAATGCAATAATAAGTACAGTTGTATGGATAGTACTTATAGTTGTTCCTGCAGTTGTTGTATGCTTTAAGAAAGATATAATGACAAAGATAATGAAGTGGGGCAGCCTGTTTCTTTCAAGTATACAGATTGTTACACTTGTAGTGCTTATAGTGGCTTCTAAGAGAACTGTTGATTATTCATATGTAGTTACAAAGAATGATGAGTTTGCGTTATCTTCGCAGGGCAATGTGGTGGTATTCATTGTTGATACACTTGATAATGATGATGCACAGAATTATGTTATTGACAGATACAGTGAAGAGCTAAAGGATTTTACTTATTTTGATAATATGATAGGCGGCGGTGCACCTACAGCACTTGGGGTTCCACTTATGCTTACAGGTTATCAGTATGATACCACACAGTCACTGGCTGATTACAGAAAGAAAGCATATGAAGAAGGTTCGCTTATTCAGGACATGTCAGATAACGGATATGATGTTAAGTTGTATACTTCAAGTGAGTATCTTAATGGAGTTAATCAGGAGGCAGTAGCCAATACTGCAGGTGGACAGAAATACAGAATATCAGACAAAGTTCAATTCTTTAAGAATATATATAAAATGTCGGCATTCTATGCATTTCCACAGATTATAAAACAGTATTTCTGGTTTTATGGTGATGATTTTGCAGCATGTCAGGCTCCAAAGAATAACAATATTATTCAATATGAACTGGATGATTCACAGTTGTATGCTGATTTTAATAATAATGGCGGTATAACAGTTGATGCTGGAAATAAAACATTTACACTGTATCATATGGTAGGGGCACATGCACCTTATGAGATGAATGAACAGTGTGTAGATGTGGGAGAAACAGAGACTTCTCTTGATAAGCAGATACAGGGTGTGTTCAGATATATTAATGAATATATGCAGCAGATGAAGGATAAAGGTGTGTATGATAACAGCACAGTTATAATTACAGCCGACCACGGCGGATATAGATTGTATGAACGTCCTGCTGTATTTGTGAAAATGGCTGATACTCATAATGATGTAATGCAGGTTAATTCAGATTCTGTAACATTTAAGAATCTGTATGCTACTTATGGCAAGGCAGCACTTGGACAGAAGAGTAATTATGGGAATACGCTTTTTGATATGGATGGTGTTTCTCAGTCAAGATATCATGTTGCACCATGGGATGTGTCAAAAGGTATGTACCCGGCAGATGAATATCTTAAAAACAGAGATTATTCGGTGTTCAGAATAGATGGGTACGCTGTTAATCCACAGATATCTGTAATTAAAGATGAGCAGCAGATGAAGAATATTAATAATTGATGATGAAGCAGCAGCTATAGCCATGGAAGGTTTATAGCTGTTGCTTTTATACTGGTAATTTAGTTTATTATCTGATATAATCCATTTTGTTCACGCAGATGGACAAAAATATGACCGAATGAATAAACTGTGAGAGGGGATATTTATGAACGAGAATAATCAGCTGGTTCGTGCTTTAGGGCTTAAAGAATCAATTAGTATGACAATTGGAACAGTTGTAGGTGTAGGACTTTTTACCTGTGGTTCAGCACAGATAGGAAGTGTAGGATCATGGATAATAGGATTCACATTTGTTGCACTTCTTATATCTATATGGCCATGTCTTATATATGGAGAGATGTCTGCAGCACTTCCTTGTGCGGGTGGAACATATAATTATGCCAAGAGAGGACTTAACAGAGTATGGGCTAATATGGCAGGATGGCATTATATAGTATCTGTTGTAGCTATTGGTGCAGGTGAGACGCTTGCATTTGCCAATTATTTTAAGATTCTTATGGAACAGCTTGGAATAAGCATTGTTAAGCTTGATTCAAGAATTATAGCTATTATCCTTGTTGCAGTTTTCCTTATTCTTAATTTCAGAGGTATTGAGCAGTCAGGTAAGGCACAGACAGCATTTATGTTTTTCTTCTGGGGCTGTTCAGTGTGCTGGTTCCTTTATATGATACCTAAGGTTCATGTTGAATATTTTGGTGGAATAGCAATGAACTCATTGCCTCCATTTAATGAGATGATGTATATATTTGGTCTTGTATGGTGGTGCTATACAGGATTTGAGACATGTGTATCTATGGGTGCAGAGACTAAGTACCCACAGTATACACTTCCAAGAGCATTAAAGATTTCGGTATTTATGGTATTTGCACTTAACGCATTATTCCAGTGGTTTCTTGTAGGTCTTGTACCTAAGGAGTTTTATGGAATTCTCGCAGCGGCAGATGCTCCATATGCAGAAGGACTTAAGGCGGTCGGACTTGTTGGATTTCCTATTATACTTTTATGTATCGGTATTGCATTTGGTGGTGATTTATCTACTATTAATCCAGGAATTGCTGCACCTGCAAGATACATTTATACAATGGCAGAAGATGGCGCATTACCAAAATTCCTTGGAAAGATTCATCCAAAGTTCAAGACACCATATGTTGCTGTTATTGTGGTTGGTGTTATCAATTTTATACTTATTGCAACAGGTTCAATTAATTACATAGCGTCAGTATCGCTTATATCACTTGCTATATGTTATATGATAGGCTGTCTTTCATATATGGGGCTTAAGAAGAAGTATCCTGATATGAAGAGACCTTATAAAGCACCTCTTGGAGTTGTTGGATGTATATTTACAATTGTTGTGTATTGCTTCATGTTAATATTTGCGGATAAGGCAGCACTTATTACATCAGGAATCATAACAGTATTATGTGTAATATTTTATTTTGCATATTCTCACAGAAAAGAGTGTGTTATGCCGACAATTGAGGAAGAAATTGGCGTTATAGAAGAGCCGGATGAGCAGACTAAGGCTAAGATGGACAGACAGTACACCATATGGAAGGTATGCACAATTATTGTTACATGCATTGCACTTGGAATCTATATAATTCCAATGGTGCTGTAAGGAGGAAATATGAATCGTTATCAGTTTGAAGTACTTACATATATTGAAAAGAATGGTAAGAAAGATTATCCGATGAGAACTCTTTCAGATACATTAAAGATTTCAGGAACAGCTATATCCAAGGCACTTGATGAGTTAGAAAATGATGTGCTTATTAAAAGATGTGAAGACCAGATGGAGATTACCGAAAAAGGTCTTGAGGCACTTGAGCCATACCGCGTAAAGAGAGCGGTTATTATGGCAGCAGGATTTGGTTCAAGAATGGTTCCTGTTACATTAGACAGACCAAAGCCAATGGTTGCTGTTAATGGAGTAAGAATTATTGATACATTACTTGATGCACTTGTTTCTGTAGGAATTAAGGATATAACTCTTGTGAGGGGTTATAAGAAAGAAAAATTTGATGAGATTCTTGATAAATATCCATTTATCAATCTTATTGATAACGATATATATGATAAAACCAATAATATATCATCAGCAATGGCAGCATTAGAACATATTGACCAGTGCTATTTATGTGAAGCAGACCTGTATATATCTAATCCGGCTATTATCACAAAGTATCAGTACTGCAGCAATATCCTTGGCTCTTATTCATTAGAGACTGATGACTGGAGCTTTAAGCTTGATAATGGACATATAACAGATTACCAGAAGGGTAATACATATTGCTTTAATTATTATGGAATATCTTACTGGACAAAGGAAGACAGTGCAAGATTAAGAGAAGACTTTGCACAGGTATTCATTCCATTAGTACTTCGCAAGGAAAGATATGCGGTAGAGGTAAGACCTTGTGAGAAATCAGATATTATGGAGATAGATAATTTTTATGAGCTGGTACAGTTAGATTCTTCTTATAAGGATTATCCGGGACAGGAACAGTAAATGCAGATATAAAGGGAAGGTGAATGTCTATGATATGTTATAAGGGAAAGGTTCTTACAGTTGACAGCAATGATACAGTAGCCGGTTATCTCGTTGAGGATAAAGGAAGAATTGTGTATGTTGGTAACGAACTGCCAGAACAGTATAAGAATGTGCAGATAGTTGAACTTGGAAAGAAGGTGCTGGTTCCGGCATTCGTAGATACACATCAGCATATGGCATCATTTTCTACATTTCACGCAGGACTTAATGTTATGGATGCAGAGTCCAATGAAGAGATTGCACAGATGGTTAAAGAATTCGTGCAGTCAAGCGGTAATAAAAAGACACTTATAGCATTCGGTGCATCACCATATTCAGTTAAAGAAGGAAGACTTATAAGCAGGGAAGAATTAGATAAGGTATGCCCTGATAAGGAAATCATGGTTGTCAAATATGATGGACATGCGTGCATAATTAACAGCAAGCTTCTTGATAAGCTGAAGGGGAAAGTAAGTAAGTTAAGAGGTTATCACGAAGATACCGGTGAGATGAATCAGGAGGCATTCTTTGCATGCTCTGATTACATTACTAATTCACTTTCTATTATTGAACTGTTTAAGAATATGCAGATTGCCATTGATTTTCAGGCGTCTCATGGAATTGGCTGTATTCATACTGTAAGTGGTGTGGGTTTTACAGGCAATCTTGATATTACATTTGAAAAAATATTTGCAAAATCCTTAACTAATGGATTTCAGGTAAGAGTATTCCCACAGTCAATGAATGTTGATGTCGCATTAAAGAGAAAACTGCCAAGAATAGGTGGGTGTTTTGAATGTGCGCTTGACGGATGTTTCGGTTCACACGATGCAGCTATGAATGAACCATATATTGATTCTTTAGGCGGTGACGGAGTACTTTATTATGATGATGAAAAGGTTATTGATTTCTGCAAGAAGGCTAACAGAGCCGGACTGCAGATAGAGATGCATGCGATTGGGGATAAAGCGTTTGACCAGGCATGCAGGGCACTTAAGGCGGCATTTGACGATTATCCGAGAAAAGACCACAGACATGGAATTATACATGACTGTCTTCCAACTGAAGAGGGAATTAAGATATGCAGGGATTATAATATACAGATGCCTGTACAGAGTGCTTTCATTAACTGGAAACAGGAACCTGATGAGTATCTTGAAAGTATTATGGGTAAAGAAAGAACAGAAAGGCTTAATCCACTTAGAACATTTAATGAGAATGGAATAGTTGTTTCGTGCGGTTCTGATGCTCCATGTACATCACCGGATCCTATTGTATGGATTGACAAAGCTGTTAATAATATGAATCAGTCTCAGGCAGTATCAGTTCAGGAAGCTCTAAGGATGTGTACATATAATGGATATTATGTAACATTTGACGAGAAAGAAAGAGGAAGTCTTGAGGCAGGAAAGATTGCCGATATGGTGGTTCTTTCAGATGATTTGTATTCAGTTGACAAGAAGGACATAAAGAACATTAAGGTAGAGGGACTTATACTTTCGGGGAAAAAGTATGAATCATGCAGAGAAAATGTAATCAAAGCAGTGATTCGAGGAATGTTCTCAGGAAACATGGCATAAGGAGATATGTATAATGAGAAAAGAAGAGTTTTATGTATTGAACAGTTTGTATAATGGAAGCATTGGAAGAGCTGGCTGCACTTATGATGTTGAGGAGACAAAAGCTCTTAATGACACAGATATTTATAATAAACTTGTAAAAACAGGGTATATTGAAAAAGAGTCTGGTAGTATTACAAAGACTGGATTAGAGGCGCTTGAACCATACAGGGTTAATAATGCCGTTATTCTTGCAGCTGGCGCATCTACACGATTTATTCCTTTATCACTCGAACAGCCAAAGGGTCTTTTTGAAGTAAAGGGTGAACGTCTTATTGAGAGACAGATAAAGCAGCTTCAGGATGCTGGAATTGATGATATTACCATAGTTCTGGGATATAAAAAGGAGATGTTTTATTATCTTAAGGACAAATATGATGTCAAATTCGTTATTAATGACTCATTTAATATAAAGAATAATATAGAGAGTCTTTATCTTGTAAAGAACGAACTGAAGAATACATATATATGTGTAAGTGACAGTTATTATATAGAGAATCCATTTAACAGATTTGAGTACAGAACATTTTATTCGGGATATTATGGGAGAGTTTCTTCTGATGAGGTATATGCTGATATAGATGTAGATGACCGTATTGTTAAGATTAAGAGAGATATCAATGAAGGAAATGTTCTTATGGGGCATTCGTTCTGGAATAAGGACTTTTCGGACAGCTTTATAAATCTGATAGAACAGATAAGAGATGGTGGTCAGTATAACAACTGTTATTGGGAGTTATTGCTGATGGACAGATTGCATGATCTTGCTCCAATACATTTCAAACAATATAAGCAGGGAAATATATTTGAGTTTGATTATTTTGATGAGTTAAGAAAGTTTGATTCACAGTATCTTGGACATACACATAGTGAGATAATAAGAAATATTAAGCTTGTATTCAGATGTGATGAGGAAGATATAGTTGATTTCAGAAATGTAAGTGAAGGAATGACCAACACATCATTTATATTCAAGATTGATGGAGTCGATTATATATATAGACATCCGGGTGATGGAACAGAAAGCATAATCAATAGAAGAAATGAAAAAAAATCACTTATTAAAGCTAAAGAAGCTGGTGTAGATCCTACATACATATATGCAGATGTTAATGAGGGCTGGAAGATATCGGTATTCATTCCGGAATTCAGAGAACCTGATTATAATTCTTTTGAGGATTCAAAGAAGATATTGGCAGTTTTAAGAAAGCTGCATAAGGCAGATATAACGGCTGATTATGGAATGAAGCCATGGGAAGATGCACTTGATATGGAGAAGCTTCTTGAGAAGAAAGATCCCGTGTGCTTTGTTCAGTATGAAGGTCTTAAGAACAGCATAGGACAGTTGTATAAGATGACTCTTGGAGATGGAGTTAAAAAATGTTTCTGTCATGGCGATACATATAAGCCGAACTGGATGATAAGACCGGATGGAAGTGTAATACTTATAGACTGGGAGTATTCTGGATATTCTGACCCGGGAATTGATGTTGGATATTATGTGGTTGATGCCATGTATGATTTTGATAAGGCTGAGGAATTCATAAAGGAATACCTTCAGGAAGATTATAATGAGACAACAAGATTTCATTATATGGCATATGTTGCTATTATTGCGTACTACTGGTTTGTATGGGCTATGTACAGGGAATCATGTGGTGCAGATATGGGAGAGGCATTGGAAAACTGGCGAGACATGGCAGTTAAATATGCTGAATACCTTTTGAAATAAATAAATAATATTAAAAGGACACTGTATTATGTAAAAACACCTTTCAATAATTGATAATAAGTGATATGATTAATTATTATATTGGATGACTCTGACACAATCAATAAAATCTTCAAAAGAGGAGTTATTTATGGAAATATTATCGACAGCCTTAGGTTATGTAATGAATTTTTGTTACAAATTACTGCATGATTATGGATTGGCAATTATATTATTCACTCTGATAAGTAAGATTGTTCTCTTACCTGTATCAATCTGGGTACAGAAGAATTCAATTAAAATGGTTAAGATGCAGCCTGATATTAACAGGATTCTTATTAAGCATTATGGGGATAAGGATGAGATAGCAGAGGAACAGTCTAAGCTTTATAAAAAAGAAAAATATAATCCACTGGCATCACTTATACCTCTTATTATACAGATAATACTTCTGCTTGGAGTTGTTGCAGTTATCAAAGACGGAATTAATGAAGGTGTTGCGAACATGAAGTTCTGTGGCTATGACCTTACATGGATTACTACAAAACAGTGGGGATTATCAATAATAACACCAATTATAGCAGGTGTCTCAGCATGGCTTTTATGTGTTGCACAGAATGCAAGTAATGTATTACAGGCAGAACAGAGTAAGCTTAATAAGTATGGTATGATGATATTTTCAGTAGGTTTGTCGTTATATTTAGGATGTTTTGTATATGCAGGAGTAGCTCTTTACTGGACTGCAAGCAATATATTTGCAATTCTTCAGTTATATCTTCTTAACTGGGCTATTAATCCTAAGAATTACGTTGATTATGAGGCTCTTGAGGAAACAAAGAAAGAACTTGCAGAGATTGAAGCCCTTGGTACGAAAAAGGGTAAAAGAAACAAAGAAGATATTAAGAGAGAAAAGGCCGATTATAAAAAGTTTTTCTCTGTTGTTAATAAACATCTTGTATTCTATTCAGAGGGCTCAGGCTTCTATAAGTATTTTAAAGGGATAATTGAATACATACTTAATAATACGAATATTACAATTCATTATGTAACAAGTGATCCAGATGATCAGATATTCAGAATTGCAGAAAAAGAAAGTAAGATTAAACCTTATTATATAGGGGAAAAGAAACTTATAACACTTATGATGAAGATGGATGCAGATGTTGTTGTTATGACTATGCCTGATATTGAGAATTATCACATTAAGAGAAGTTATATCAGAAAAGATATTAATTATGTTTATGTTCCTCATGGCATGGACAGCCTTAATATGACAATGCGAACCGGTTCGATGGATCATTATGACTCTGTATTATGTACAGGAAAGATTCAGAAAGAAGAAATAGAAAAAACTGAAGAAGTGTATAATCTTCCTAAGAAGGAGCTTGTTGAGTGGGGATATTCACTGCTTGATGAGATGCGTGAGGATTATGCAAAGATGCCAAAGAAGGAAAATGATATTAAGTCAATACTTATTGCTCCATCATGGCAGAAAGATAATATTGTAGACAGCTGTCTTGAGGACATACTTGATAATCTTAAGGGACATGGTTATAAGATTACAGTTCGACCACACCCACAGCATGTAAGACATATGCCTGAGAAGATGGAAGGACTTAAAGAAAGATATAAGAATGATACAGATATAGAGATTCAGACTGATTTTTCATCAAACAGTACTGTTTTTGAGGCAGATCTTATGATTACAGACTGGTCAGGTATAGCATATGAATATGCTTATACTACATGTAAACCGGTTCTTTTCATTGATACACCAATGAAGATAATGAATCCTGAATACAAAAAGATTGGAATTGAGCCACTTAATATATGGATGAGATATGAAATCGGGCGTGTACTTAAGCTTGATGAAATTGATAAGACAGCTGATACAGCAGCAAAGATGCTGGCAGCTTCTGATACATATAAGGACAGCATAGACCGATTTGTTAAAGAATATGTGTATAATCTTGGCAGTAGTGCTTCGGTTGGAGCTAAATATATTATTCAGGAAATTCAAAAAGCAATTAAAAGACATAAGGAACAAGAGTAACGTCAGATTATAGGAGGGGATTATGCAGGCAATTATTTTAGCAGCAGGAATGGGAAAGCGTTTAAAGGAACTTACCCAGAATAATACCAAATGTATGGTAAAGGTTAATGGAGTATCGCTTATAGACAGGCTTTTGCATCAGCTTGAGAAACAACATCTCTCAAGAATAGTGATTGTTGTGGGCTATGAAGGACAGAAGCTGATTGATTATATAGCGACATTGGGAATTAAGACACCAATTTCATATGTTGACAATGCGGTATATGATAAGACAAACAATATTTATTCACTTGCACTGGCAAAGAATTATCTTATGGAAGAAGATACTCTGCTTTTTGAATCAGATGTAATTATTGATGATTCTGCAATTGATGAACTTGTAAAAGATCCGAGAGATACACTTGCCATGGTAGATAAATATGAGAGCTGGATGGATGGTACATGTGTAAAGCTTGACGAATATGATAATATTGTTGCATTTGTTCCAGGAAAGAGTTTTGATTTTAAGGAAAAAGAGGAATACTATAAAACTGTAAATATCTACAAATTCAGCAAACATTTTTCACAGGATATATATGTTCCTTTCCTTGAGGCATATTGTAGTGCGTTGGGAGAAAATGAATATTATGAACAGGTTCTTAGAGTTATAACAATGCTGGATACACCTGGAATTAAAGGTATGAGATTATCAGGTCAGAAATGGTATGAAATAGATGATGAACAGGATCTTGATATAGCAACAACACTTTTTGCTCCAGATGATGAGACAAGAATTAACCTTATGCATAAAAGATATGGAGGATTCTGGAGATATCCGGGATTGTTGGATTTCTGTTATCTTGTTAATCCTTATTATCCGCCTAAAAAGCTTAAGGATGAACTGCGTGCAAGCTTTGATACACTTTTGACAGAATATCCTTCAGGTATGGGAGTTAATTCTTTACTTGCAGCTAAGAATTTTGGTGTCCACAAAGACAACATAATAGTTGGAAATGGAGCAGCAGAACTTATTAAGTCACTTATGGAGAGTTTTTCTGGAAAGACAGGCGTTATCAGACCTACATTTGAAGAATATCCTAACAGATATGCTGTTGAAGACGAAGTGGTATTTACACCGTCAAATGATAATTATACATATTCAGTTGAAGAACTGATAGAGTTCTATACATGCAACAAAGTAGATAATATTATTATTTTTAATACTGATAATCCATCTGGTAATTACCTGAAAAAGGAAGAGATTATAAGGTTAATAAAATGGACAGACAGTCAGGGAATAAAGCTGGTGGTTGATGAGTCGTTTGCTGATTTCTCAGATGAACCGGATAATTCTCTTATAGAACAGAAATTTATCGAAACATATAGCAGATTATATGTTATGAAAAGTATATCTAAATCATACGGTGTACCGGGGCTGAGGCTTGGAATCCTTGTTTCTTCAGATACAGAAACGATTGCAGCAATGAAAAAAGATGTTGCAATATGGAATATTAATTCATTTGGTGAGTATTATCTTCAGATTGCAGAAAAGTATAAGAAAGATTATGCGGCTGCAATGGACAAATTCCGCGTAGAAAGAAAAAGGTTCTATAATGAACTGGAGCAGATATCTGGGATAAGAGTTATCCCATCACAGGCTAATTATTTTATGATTGAGATAACTAATGGAATGACAGCAAAAGAACTTATGATAAAACTGTTTAAGAATCATTATCTGCTTATAAAGGATCTTACATCAAAAGTACATGATGGAAAACAGTATATAAGAATTGCAATCAGAAATGATGCAGATAACAACAAGATGCTTGAAGCATTAAAAAAGGAATTTAATTAAAACGGAGATAAAAAGTATGTTGACATTATTAAATTTAAATGTAGCAGGTTACATTGACCCATCTGTTATGACTTATGCCATTCAGGCTATTGCCGGAGTGATAATTGCTGTTGGTGCATTTCTTGGTATTTATTTAAGAAAGGCAAAGAAAAAGCTTAATAACAAGCTTGGCATTGATGAAAACAGAAACAAGGAAGTTGAGACAGATGATATCGTTATTAACGAATCAAAATAATAAATGAATTTTCAGGACGCCGTTTCAACACGGCGTCTTTTTCTTGATTTGTTATTGATAAAAGTATAAAATAGTATGGCATTATATCAATAAAAACAGTGAGGTAATTATGAGTAACAATACAGATAATAATATGCAGGAAACTAAGCCGGATATATTCGATAAGATTATGCATCTGCCGGGTCTTAGGGTGTTTGAACCATTGTATAAGAAGTATAAGGAAGTACTTCTATATCTTTTCTTCGGAGTACTTACAACAGTAGTAAGTATTGGTTCATATGCATTCTTTAATGTTGCACTTGGAATTAATGAGCTTATTGCAAATGTTATATCATGGGTACTTGCAGTACTTTTTGCATTCTTTACTAACAGGATATGGGTGTTTGCAGCACCAACTAAGACTGTGGAAGAATTTATGAAACAGTTAGTTTCATTTGCAGGTGGAAGAGTATTAACTCTTGTAATTGAGGAGATAATTCTTCTTGTATTCATTACAATGCTGCATTTCAACAGTATGTTAATAAAGTTTATTGCGCAGGTAGTTGTAATTATACTTAATTATGTTATAAGCAAGCTGCTTGTATTCAGAAAAGATAAGAGTAAGAAGTAAAAGGAGAAGGTAATGGAAAAGAATGTATTAGAGTTTCTTGAAAACTCACAGAGAATGTATGGGGAAAAGACAGCATGTGCTGATATGAATAATGAACTTACATACACACAGCTTATGAATCAGGCAAAGTTCATAGGAAGCTGTCTCTCACTTAAGATTAAGCCTACACAGGGAGTTCCTGTGTATATGGATAAGACATGTAATACATTATCTTTATTTATGGGAATTGTGTATGCAGGAGGATATTACTGCATGCTTGATACAACTCATCCGGCTGAGAGAATTAATCTTATATTAGATACGATTCAGGCAGATATTCTTGTTGCAGATAATAAGTCAGCCAAGAAAGCAGAAAAGCTCGGATTCCAGGGCGAGATTATTAATCTTGACGAATTACTTGAAGAATACGATGGACAGGCTGTGGATTCAGAGGCTCAGGAAAGACTGGGGAAGATAAGAGAACAGGCACTTGATATAGATCCTCTGTATTCAATATTTACATCAGGTTCAACAGGTGTACCTAAAGGAGTTATAGTTAACCACCGTTCAACAATAGATTTTATTGACTGTTTTACGGAAACATTTGGAATTACTAATGAGGATGTTATAGGTAATCAGGCACCTTTTGACTTCGATGTATCAGTTAAGGATATATATTCAAGTTTAAAGACAGGTGCAACCTTACAGCTTATTCCTAAGATGTGCTTCTCATTTCCAACCAAGCTGCTTGATTTCCTTGATGACAGAAAGGTTACAACTATTATATGGGCTGTATCAGCGTTATGTATTGTAACAACTCTTAATGGATTCGAGTATAAGAGACCATCTTCACTTAACAAGATTATGTTCAGCGGAGAGGTTATGCCTATAAAGCATCTTAATGCATGGAGAGTGCAGTACCCGGATGCAATGTTTGTTAATCTTTATGGACCAACAGAGATAACATGTAATTGTACATATTACATTATTGACAGAGAGTTTGGCCTTGACGAGAAACTTCCTATGGGTAAGCCGTTTGCCAACGAAAGAGTATTTCTGTTAGATGACGAGGATAAGCTTGTTGATGCAGAAAGACCAGGCGAATTAGGGGAAATATGTGTATCCGGAACAGCAGTAACGCTTGGGTATCTGCGTAATCCTGAAAAGACAGCAGCAGCATTTGTACAGAATCCTCTTAATGACAGATATCTGGAAACTATATATCGCACAGGTGATCTTGGTTACTATAGTGAAGACGGTGAACTTTTCTTCTCATCAAGAAAGGACTTCCAGATTAAGCATATGGGACACAGAATTGAGCTGGGCGAAATTGAAACATACATGAATGGTATAGAGGGACTGCTTAGAAGCTGCTGTATATTTGATACTGATGAGAACAAGATTCTTGGGTTCTTTGAGACGGAAAGTACAAGTGAGCTTGATAGAAAGGGCGTAACACATGCTCTTAAAGATAAAGTGCCTCAGTGGATGATTCCAAACGTGCTTATTAAAGTTGATTCGATGCCGCTTACTAAGAATGGTAAGATTGACAGAAAAGAACTTATGAAGATATATAAAGAACAGGAGGCATAGGATGATAGGAGTTAAGGAATTAAAAGAGATTGCCATAAAATGTGGTACACCGTCATATATCTTTGATACAGATGTATTATGTGAAAGAATCGATAAGATGCAGGAAATTCTTGGCTGTGGAGTTACAGTATGTTATGCAATGAAGGCGAATCCTTTTCTTATTGGTACGCTGGATAAGAAGCTTGATAAATTCGAGGTATGTTCTCCGGGTGAATTTGCAATATGTGAAAAAGAAGGTATAGACAGGTCTAAGATTGTTCTTTCGGGTGTTAATAAGGAAAAGAAAGATATCCTCTACACAATGAAGACAGGTGCTGTTGGAATCTACACTGTGGAATCGCTTAACCAGCTTGAACTTATCAATTCATGTGCAGTTGAGTGTGGCATTAAAGTTAAGGTGCTTATAAGAGTTACAAGTGGCAACCAGTTCGGCATTAATGAGCGTCAGGTATATGAGATTGCTGACAGAAAGGATGAACTTAAGGGAATTATTATTGAGGGAATCCAGTGCTATTCAGGAACCCAGAAGAAGAAATTAAGCCAGATAGAATCTGAAGTTGTATGGTTACAGGCAATAGCACATACATGTGAGGCAGAGCATGGCGTTAAGCTTAATGAGATTGAATATGGTCCTGGTCTGTCAGTTGATTACTTCGTTACAGACAAATGTGATGCCATGAATACTAACTTTGATGAGTTAGAAGAATTTGCAGGCATGATTAAAGAAATGTCCGAAAAATTCAATGTTACTCTTGAGATGGGGCGATATATTGCAGCTACCTGTGGAGTTCTTATAAGCAGAATTGCTGATATGAAGATGAATGACACAACAAGATATGCAATTATTGACAGCGGAATTAATCATATTAATTATTATGGACAGGCTATGGCTATGAAGAAACCAAGATGTGAATTCATTCCAATGGAGTACACAGAAGGGTTTGCTGATGGTGCAGATCATGAGGTCGAAGTGTATTCACAGGGAGTACAGCCATATAATATATGCGGTTCATTATGTACAGTTGGCGATGTAATTGTTAAGAATCTTGAATTAAAGGATGCTAAGATTGGCGATATGATAGCATTTTATAATATTGGAGCTTATTCGGTTACGGAGGGAATATATCTGTTTCTGAGCCGTCGCATGCCAGCAATTGTGATGTATTCAAAGAAGAATGGCTACAGGATTATTAGAAATCCAGTGGACACTTTTTTAATAAACAGTGTTAGTACACAATAATTTTACAATTTTGTTACAAAATATGATTGACTATATGTGAATGAGAAGATAGAATGTTTTCTGTTCACAGATGTGTGATTAATAATTTTTTTGCGAGGTTTATTATGGATCAGTTATTAGACATTTTGAATGAAATTAACAGTGATGTGGATTATGAAATTTGTGATACTCTTATCGATGATGGTATATTCAGCTCATTTGATATTGTATCACTTGTTGGTGAGTTAAACGATGCATTTGACATTGATATCACACCAGTTGATATAGTACCTGAGAACTTTAATTCAGCAGAAGCTATGTGGGAGATGATTCAGCGTCTGCAGGATTAATCCGGAAAGCGGGGTAAAATAATATGTCACTAGTTTCTACCGGATTTCTGGTATTTTTATTAGTGGGAGTAATTGTATATTATCTTATACCTAAGAAGGCACAGTGGGCATGGCTTTTGATATTAAGCTATGCCTACTATTTATGTTCGGGATATAAGACTGTTGTGTTCATATTACTTACAACAATCGTTACTTTCACATCAGGAATCCTTTTAGAGAGAACAGAGGATAATCTTGACAAGAGCCTTAAAGCAGATGGGCTGGCAAGAGAAGATAAAAAGGCTTTAAAAGAAAAGGCAAAGATATATAAGAAAAGAGTTGTAGTACTTGCTCTTCTTCTGGTATTTGGTGTGCTTGCAGTTGTTAAGTACCATAATTTTGCGATTGAGAACGTCAATGGCATAATTAAGGCTTTTGGTGGCAATGGCAGGATATCAACATTTACACTGCTTCTGCCACTTGGAATATCCTTCTATTCATTTCAGTCAATATCATATGTTATTGATGTGTACAGAGGTAAAGTAAAGGCATGTAATAACATTTTTAAATACGCCTTGTTTGTTTCGTATTTTCCGCAGATAACCCAGGGACCTATCGGAAGATACGACAGGCTTGCACCACAGTTTTTGGCAGAGCATAAGTATGATCTTGCAGTTATCCAGCATGGATTGCAGCGGATGGCCTGGGGACTTTTCAAAAAGTTTATTATAGCTGACCGTGCAGGAGTCGTGTCTGATCTGGTGTTTAATAATCCCGGTCAGTATCATGGAATATATGTAATAATAGGTGTTCTTGCGTATTGTGCACAGCTATACGGAGATTTTGCCGGTGGAATAGATATGGTTATGGGTGCTTCCGAGATGTTTGGAATCCATCTGGATGATAATTTCAGGCAGCCATTCTTCTCTCATTCTATTGGAGAGTTCTGGCGCAGATGGCACATGACGCTGGGCGGTTGGTTCCGCGATTACCTTTATATCCCACTGGGCGGCAACCGGGTGAGCGTTCTGCGATGGTGCTTTAATATGTTCGTTGTCTGGCTGCTCAGTGGGCTGTGGCACGGTGCAGGATGGAACTTTGCGCTTTGGGGATTGTATTTTGGCGCATTCTTAAGTGCAGAGAAATTAATTGAAAGAAAATGGAAAGAAAGATCCTTTAAAATAGCAGACATATCCGCAAATAATGACAGTAATGGTGGTAACAGGAAAAATATGTTTCTGATCTGTGCCAGAAACAGCATAGAACATGGTTATGTTCTTCTGGTCGTCCTTTTTAGTTTTGTCATTTTCCGTGTGGAGAGTGTCCGTGAGATAAAAGAACAGCTTTTAGGATTAGCCGGAAGTTACGGAAATGCAATGACACCGATGGCAGCTTATGAGATAAAGAGCTATCTGATACTTTTGCTCATCGCGTGCGCCGGTGCGACACCGTTTCCTGCGATGTGCGTTCAGAGATTAAAAAATACAAACATGTGGAAAAAGTCAGGATGGCTGTTACAGAGCTGTTATATACTGACAGGGCTGGTGCTTGCTACGGCATTTTTGTTGGGAAGTTCGGTACATCCGTTTTTATATTTCCGGTTTTAGGGAGAGTGAGTGGGAAACCACATTCATCTGACATCGGATCGTTAATGAGGAGGGCAGAAGCATGGATTGGAAGAAAAAAATAGCAGCAGTTGTTTTTCTGCTCTCACTTGTCTGTGTCCAGGTGGCGGCGTTTCTGCTGCCGGATCAGGCGGTTTCTAAGACGGAGAGACGGAAACTTGCGAAGAAACCGGCATTTACAGTGGCTGCTTTTTGGGATGGAACGTATATGGAGCAGTTGGAAACGTATTTTTCCGAGCAGTTTCCGGTGAGGGATGGATTGCGCACAGTGAAAGCGGAGACGGAGACGGCACTTTTGGGAAAAGCGGATACCAATGGTTATTTTAAAGTTGAGGATGGAATTTATCATCTGGAGGCAGAATTAAATGAAAAGAATGTGGGCAGAGTGGCAGATTCCGTAGAGAAGCTCTGCGCAGAACAATTTCAGAACGCAGATTGTTATGTCGCAGTCATCCCGGACAAAAATTATTATCTGGCAGATAAACAGTATCCAATACTGGATTATGCAAGGCTGGATGAGATGATACAGGCGGAGATCCCTTCGGCACAGAAAATCAGTTTATACGGTAAGCTGCATCTGAAAGATTATTACCGCACGGATCTGCACTGGAAACAGGAAAAAATTACAGGCGTAGTAGATACACTTGTGCAGTCTATGGGACAGCAGACCAATACAATATCTGACGGCTGGCAGATTGCCACAGAGGATTTTGTCGGAGCTTACGGGGCAGCCTCTGCATGGAAAACCACACCGGATACAATTTTTTACCGGACAGATCTGTCCATAGAGCGGATGCAGGTCTATGATTATGAAAGAAAACAGAACGTAAGTGTCTATGCACCGGAAAAAATCGGTGGGATGGATGATTATGATTTTTACCTGTGGGGTGCAAGAGCGCTTCTGACCATTCAGAATCCGGAGTGCCATAATGAAAAGAAGCTGTTGCTGTTTAGGGATTCTTTTGGCAGCAGTATCGCACCGCTTTTAGCCGAGTATTATGAGGAAGTAACACTTGTTGACCTGCGGTATGTCTCTGCGTCGTATGCGCTGGAACTTTTAGGGGACACGGAATATCAGGATGTGTTGTTTTTGTACAGTGCACCGATTTTGAACCATGGAGACAGCTTGAGATTTGGTTAGTTTATAGAAAAGCAGAGATCAGAAAATCCGCAGCCTTAAAAATAAGGTGCGGATTTTTTGATATGTGTAAAATTTGTGTAACCAATCCAATTCATTTGCGTCTTTCCAAGTGAAGAGAAATATGAGAAAATGAAATAAATCCGTGTAAAAACAATGGGGAACATGAGGATACGTGCAATGGAAGATGAAAAGATTATTGATTTATATTGGAACCGAGATCAGGGCGCGATCGGACACACGGCAGAGAAATACGGCAGTTATTGTGGCAGGATTGCGAAAAATATTCTTTTGAATAAAGAAGATTGTGAAGAATGTGTCAATGACACCTGGCTGAGGGCGTGGAACGCTATGCCGGACGAGAGACCGGCAATTTTATCTGCGTTTTTAGGTGCGATCACAAGAAATTTAAGTCTGGACCGATACCGGAAACTGCATACGGCAAAAAGAGGAAAAGGGGAAGTGGAGTTTATTTTTGATGAACTGACAGATCAGGTGGACAAAAAAGAGCCATCGCACTACATAGAGGAACAGGAATTAGTGGCGTGTATCAATCATTTCCTCAAAAATCTCCCGAAGGAGCACCGCGTGATGTTTGTGCGGAGATACTGGTATTTTGATAGCATTACAGAGATTGCAGAGCGCTGTGCATGCAGTGAGGCAAAGGTGAAGACAACACTTTTTCGTGTCAGGGGTAAATTGCTGGACTATCTGAAAAAGGAGGGCTATGCATTATGAAAAATACGGACTGGATAGATGCAATCGGAAAAATCGATCCGGCTTATGTAAAAGAAGCGGAACAGTGGAGCAAAGCAGCACAGAAAAAGAGAAATCTTAAGCATTTCACCGCAATGGCAGCGTGCGTGTGTATTCTGCTGGCTGGAGCAGTGGTATCATTTGATCTGTGGGTGCAGAACAAAGATACAGGCGCAGAGACAGAAAGTGCTGTCGCAGAAGGGATGAACGAAGGTGCATCAGCCCCAAATGAGGGGAACGAAACTGCAGTGGCAAAGGCGGAAGAGGAACAGACAGAGAGTGTGGAGTCAGAATCTTTTGCAGATACAGACGAGCAGATCACGATCAACGAGGTCAGTGAACTGACAACGATTGCGATCGATGTGGGGAATGGACAGGAAGAGCGTATGAGTGCAGAGGAATTAGAGCAGTATTATGGAGTGACTGTTTTTCCAAAAAATCTGCCGGAAAATCTTGTGGCATATGCAGAGGAGCATGATACAGATACAGCCTATGTACAAAGCAGTATACAGCCATTGGACGGGGAAAAAGAGAAAAATCAGACCACGGCTGAAAGAAGTATTTATTATAATAAAGATCATCAGGTAGTGGATGATAATAATACATTTCTGTATGAGAGTGAGGATGGAAACAGAAGCCTTGAGATCGGTGTCCGCACGATGGAATCCGGGATTATCACGGAATTTGAGGATGATGATTTAAAAACTTCTGTGATCAATAATAGGGAAGTGACGATCGCACGTCTTGCAGCGGAGGATGAATGTTATCTCGCGATTTTTACAAAGGAAGGTGTGACGTTTACCATCCAGACGAAGAATCTGACGGAGGAGGAACTGCTCATGGTATTGCGTGAGCTGTGTTGACCGCAAAGGGGAAAAACGACTGGAAGTAAAAAAATAAAATTTCCGTGTAACATTTTTCAAAAAGGATTGTTATATAGATGAAGTTCCAAAAGCGCAGGCTGAGTCACAGGAATGGGGATGGTCGTTTTTATACGGGAGAGGAGGAGTCATGGAAAAAGATATATTAAAGCAGCTATATCAGAAATATCGCAAAGAAATATATCTTTACCTCTACTCTTTGTGCAAAAACAGCAGTCTTGCGGAGGATCTTTTGCAGGAAACTTTTTTAAAAGCACTGCTTTCGCTGCCGGATGACCACACAAACATGCGTGCATGGCTGTATCTGGTGGCGCGCAATCTTTTTTTAATTATTACCGCAGGGAAAAAGAGAAAGTACCGCTTGGTGAAGTGCAACAGATACAGAATACCGCATCGCAGGAGGTTCTGGAAGGCATTTTGAAAGAGGAGAAAAACAGGCTCCTTTATCAGGCAATGAATGAACTGGAAGAACGGAAACGGGAGATTCTGCTGATGCAGTATTTTGGCGGACTGTCACAGAAAGAGATTGCGGCGATCTTAAAAATGACACCGGAAAATGTACGGGTACTGTCATATCGGGCAAAGCGTGAACTGCGGACTTACATGGAGGATCATAACTATGACTTATCGTGAATTGTTAAAATTATATCAGGAAGGAAAATTAGACAAGGCACAGACAGATGAAGTGGAGCATGCCATTGAGAAGCAGGAAGCTATCAGTGAGTACCTCTATGAAAAAGAGGAGATTCCGGGACTCGAAGTACTTCAAGGGCAGGAGAAAGAAGAGGTTTTTGTGCAGGGCAATGGTGCAGAATCCGAAGAGGAACAGCGTTTTGTAAAAATGATACAGAAAAC
>OGDG01000191.1_pt1 | contig 41705 bp, 33 predicted proteins | sample 1570391 | NCBI WGS metagenome assembly OGDG01 (sample SAMEA2582186, study PRJEB24529) | metagenome | biome: Human gut stool | place: China | collected 2011 | reverse complement strand
GTGGTCGGTCTGCTGGTATGTCTCACCGGCGCGCTGGGCAACGCAGTGGTCACCGCCAACCTGCAGCTGCTGCAGGGTACCTTCGCCGCCTGGTCGACAGAAATCGCCTGGCTGCCGGCGGTATACGTGATGACCAACGTCTCCATCAACCTGCTGCTGGTGAAATTCCGCCAGCAGTTTGGCCTGCGCGCTTTCACCGAAGGCTTTCTGGTGCTCTATGTGCTGGTCACCTTTTTCCACCTCTTCGTCAACGATCTCAGCTCAGCGATGATGGTTCGCGCCGCCCACGGCATGGTGGCCGCGGCGCTCAGCTCGCTGGGGATTTACTACCAGGTACAGGCCTGGCCTGCGCGCCATCGCCTGAAAGGGCTGACTATCGGCATCACCGGCTCGTCGCTGGCCATTCCCCTGGCGCGCCTCTTTTCCACCGAACTGCTGCAGACCGATGAATGGCGCGGTCTCTACTTCTTTGAGCTGGGCCTGGCGCTGGTGTCGCTGGCCTGCGTCATCGCGCTAAAACTGCCGCCAAGCGATCGTAAAAAAGTGTTCGAAAAAAAGGATTTCATTACCTTCTTTCTGCTGGCGCCCGGCATGGCGCTGGTGTGCGCCGTGCTGTCGCTGGGGCGGCTCGAGTGGTGGTTTGAAGCGCCGTGGATCGGCTGGGCGCTGGCGGCGGCGGTAACACTGATCGTCGCTGCGATTACCTTCGAGCATAACCGCAGCAACCCCCTGCTCAATACCAAATGGCTCTCCAGCGGCAGCATCGTGCGTCTGGGCCTGATTATGCTGTTGATCCGCATCGTGTTGGCGGAGCAGAACACCGGGGTCATCGGCTGGCTGCAGTACGTTGGCCTGCAAAACGAACAGATGACTAACCTCGCGTGGTCGATTTTCGCCGGTATTCTGTGCGGGATCATTGCCAGCTGTCTGACGCTCAACCCGCAGAAGCTCTACTGGCCGACCGCCACCGCGCTGGCGCTGATCATGATAGCCTCGCTGCTCGACAGCCAGTCCAACGCCCTCACCCGTCCGGAACAATTAATGTTCAGCCAGTTTTTACTCGGCTTCGGCAGCGCCTTCTTTCTGGCCCCGGCGATGCTCGCCGGGATTGGCGGCGTGTTTGCCGACCCGCGCAACCTGGTCAGCTTCTCGGTGCTGTTCGGCATGAGCCAGAACATTGGCGGGCTGCTCGGCTCGGCGATCCTCGGCACCTTCCAGACCTGGCGTGAGAAATTCCACTCCAGCCAGCTGGCGGACCAGATAACCACCCTGAACCCGCTGATCGTCGAGCGGCTGCAGCAGTACAGCCAGATGTATCAGAGCCAGATTGGCGACAGTACGCTGCTCAACGTTCAGGCCACCACCCTGCTGCAAAACGCCGCGACGCTGCAGGCCAATATTCTCGCCTGGAATGATACCTATCTGCTGACGGCGGCGATCTCCGCCGGGACACTAGTGTGGGTTTTCTGGCGCTTAATTCGCTTACGACTGACTGCCCGTATCGCGTTGCAACGCGCTACCGGCAGCAAATAATTATCATCATTTCATCTCTGGAGTCGTTATGAGTCAGCAGGATGCGGCCAAACAACAGGCCAACACCCGGAATAATATTCGCGTGGTTTCCATTTTTACCGCCGCGGCGATAGGCCTCGTCGGCGTGCTGGTGATCCTCTACGCCTGGCAACTGCCGCCGTTCACTCGTCATAGCCAGTTTACCGACAACGCCTATGTGCGCGGGCAGACCACCTTTATTAGCCCGCAGGTCAACGGCTATATCACCGCCGTCAACGTCAAAGATTTCGCGATTGTCCAGCCGGGCGAGGTGCTGTTCCAGATAGACGATCGCATCTATAAACAGCGGGTGCATCAGGCCCAGGCTACCCTGGCGATGAAAGAGGCCGCGCTGCGCAATAACCTGCAACAGCGCAAAAGCGCCGAGGCGACGATCGCCAAGAATGAAGCCGCGCTGCAAAACGCCCGCGCGCAGAATCTGAAAATCCAGGCCGATTTAAAACGCATCCAGCAGTTAACCGCCGACGGTTCGCTGTCGATCCGCGAACGTGATTCGGCGCGGGCCAGCGCGGCGCAAGGGGCGGCGGATATTGAGCAGGCGAAAGCGGCGCTGGAGATGTCGCGCCAGGACCGTGAATCGACCATCGTCAATCGCGATTCGCTGGAGGCCGACGTGGCCAGCGCCAAAGCGGCGCTTGAGCTGGCGCAGATCGACCTGCAGAATACCCAGATTATCGCCCCCACCGGCGGCCAGCTGGGGCAGATCTCGGTGCGTCTTGGCGCCTATGTCAGCGCCGGAACCCATCTGACCTCGCTGGTTCCGCCGCAGCACTGGGTGATTGCCAACCTCAAAGAGACCCAGTTGGCCGAAGTACGCGTTGGCCAGCCGGTCACCTTCACCGTAGACGCGCTCAACGGCGAGACCTTCCACGGCAAGGTGCAGAGTATCTCCCCGGCGACCGGGGTGGAGTTCAGCGCCATCTCTCCGGACAACGCCACCGGCAATTTCGTCAAGATCGCCCAGCGCATCCCGGTGCGTATTACGGTCAACGACGGGCAAAACAACAGCGAACGCCTGCGGCCGGGGATGTCGGTGCAGGTGACTATTGATACCCGTGCGGAGAAACAACCATGATCCGCCCGGTCGCCCTTGCTATCGTTCTGGCGCTGGTCGGCTGTCAATCCGCCGATGTGCAACGCGCGCAGCCGACCCTGACCATTCCTGCCGCCTGGCGGGCCGACGTTGGCCCGGCCAGCCCGGTGGAGGGTGTATGGTGGCGCAATTTTCATGACAGTACCCTCAATCAGTATGTCGACCAGGCGCTGCGCTATAACAGCGATGTGCTGATCGCCCGCGAGCGGGTGAATGAGTATCAGGCGCGCGCTTACGCCGCCGACAGCAGCCTGTTTCCGTCACTGGACGCCAGCCTCACCGGCACCCGCGCCCGGACGCAGTCCGCCGCCACCGGCCTGCCGATCCACAGCACACTGTATAAGGGCGGCCTGACCGCCAGCTATGATGTCGATATCTGGGGAGCGAACCGCAGCGCGGCCAACGCCGCCGGGGCCAGCCTTGAGGCGCAGAAAGCCGCCGCCGCCGCCGCCAATTTGAGCGTCGCCAGCTCGGTGGCCGTTGGCTACGTCACGCTGCTGTCGCTGGATGAGCAGCTGCGGGTGACCCAGCAGACGCTAACATCAAGGGAAGACGCGTGGCGCCTGGCCAAACGTCAGTTTGAAACCGGGTATACTTCACGCCTTGAGCTGATGCAGGCGGATTCGGAGCTGCGGTCAACGCGGGCGCAGATCCCGCCGCTACAGCACCAGATTGCGCAGCAGGAAAATGCGCTCAGCGTGCTGCTCGGCGATAACCCTGGCGCGGTAAAACGCGGCGAGTTCGCCCAGCTTACCCCGCTGCGTCTGCCGTCGCAGCTGCCGTCCACCTTGCTCAACCGCCGTCCGGACATCGCTCAGGCCGAGCGCCAGCTGGTGGCCGCCGACGCCACGCTGGCCTCGTCGCAGGCGCAGCTGCTGCCCTCTATTAACCTGACCGCTACCGGCAGCCTGCAGGACCGGACGCTGCCGGATCTGCTGGACAACCCGCTGCGGCTGTGGAGTCTTGGCGGCAGTATTCTGGCGCCGCTGCTAAACCGCCAGGCGTTAAATGCCCAGGTGGACGTCGCCATGGCCCAGCGCAACCAGGCGCTCTATAGCTATGAGAAAACGGTGCGCAGCGCGTTCAAAGAGGTCAATGACAGCCTGGACGCCATCAGTCGCTATGGCGAACAGTTAACCGAGCTTCAGGAGCAAGAGACCGTTGCCCAGGAAACCTTACGTATTGCACAAAACCGCTACCGTAACGGCTACTCTTCTTATCTGGATGTGCTTGATGCCCAGCGAACGCTGTTCTCCACCCAGCTTAGCGTGGTGCAGGTGAAGAACAACCTGCTGCTGGCGCAGATCGATCTGTACCGGGCGCTGGGAGGCGGCTGGTCTGACTCATCAGGGAGCTAAATGGGGAAGCGTCATATGCAACAACAGTGGTCGGCAGTAGACAATTATTTGATTAAGGCCTTAATTCCCGGCGATCCTGTCCTCGATCGGGTACTGGAAAACAACCATCGTGCCGGGCTCCCGGCACACGATGTCGCCGCCAATCAGGGTCAGTTTCTCGCCCTGCTGGTACGGCTAACCCAGGCTAAGCGGATACTGGAGATCGGCACCCTCGGCGGCTATAGCACCATCTGGATGGCGCGCGAGCTTCCTGCCGACGGCCAACTCCTCACCCTGGAGGCCGACGCGCATCATGCCCAGGTGGCGCGGGAGAATCTGCAGCTGGCGGGCGTTGACCAGCGGGTCACGCTACGGGAGGGACCCGCGCTACAGTCCCTGGAGGCGCTTGGCGCATGTCCCGCTTTCGATCTGATCTTCATCGATGCCGATAAGCCGAATAACCCCCATTATCTGCGCTGGGCGCTACGTTATTCCCGCCCAGGAACCTTAATTATTGGCGATAACGTGGTACGCGACGGCGAAGTGGTCAACCCACAGAGCGCCGACGAGCGCGTTCAGGGCGTGCGTCAGTTCATTGAGATGATGGGCGCCGAGCCGCGGTTGACGGCAACGGCGCTGCAAACCGTGGGCACTAAAGGCTGGGACGGCTTTACTCTGGCGTGGGTAAACGCTTAAGCGTGGACGCCTGACCAGTAGCCCCGGTAAGCGCAGCGCCACCGGGGACAACCAGCCAGGCTATGGGGTAATTTGCTCCATCGCCTGCAACACTCGCTTGTCCGAGATAGGATACGGGGTGCCCAGCTGCTGGGCGAAGAAGCTGACCCGCAGCTCCTCGATCATCCAGCGGATCTCCCGGACATCGTCGTCCTCACGGCGGTTCGGCGGTAGCTTATTCAGCCACTGCTGCCACGCCTGCTGCACGCTCTCCACCTTAAGCATCTGCGCCCGATCGCGGTGCGGATCGATAGCCATCTTCTCCAGACGCTTTTCAATCGCCTGCAGATAGCGCAGCGTATCGCCAAGACGGCGGAAACCGTTGCCGGTGACAAAGCCGCGATACACCAGACCCGCCATCTGCGCTTTGATATCCGACAGCCCCAGCGCCATGGTCATATCCACCCGGCCTTTCAGCCGTTTGTTGATATTGAACACCGCGGTGAGGATCTGCTCGACCTGTTTAGCGATCTCCACCACCGTGTCGTTGAGCTCGGCTCGCACTTTATCGTGCAGCTGACTAAAGCCCTCTTCCGTCCACACCGGACCGCCCGCCTCGTCGATAAGCTTATCAACGCCGCAGGAGATGCAATCGTCAATCAGATCCAGCACTTTGCCGTACGGGTTAAAGTAGAGCCCAAGCTTGGCTTTGTTCGGTAGTTTCTCGTGCAGATACTTAATCGGCGACGGGATGTTGAGCAGCAGCAGGCGACGCAGACCGCGCCACATGGCCTGCTGCTGTTCCTGTGGATTATCAAACAGCTTGATGGCCACGCTGTCGCGCTCGTCCACCAGCGCCGGCCAGGCTTTCACCTTATAGTTACCGCTCTTCTGTTCGTAACTTTCCGCCAGGGTGCCAAAGCTCCAGATATGCAGCCCGCTCTGCTCAATACCGTCATCAGCGACCGCCGACAGCGTCTCCTGCACTTTGCCCTTCAGGGCGTCTTTCAACGCCTGCAGCGAGCGCCCTTCCTGCAGCTTCTTGTTTTTATCATCCACCACCCGGAAAGTGATTTTCAGGTGTTCGGGCACCTGATCCCACTGCCAGGCTTCGCGGTCGATGGTCACGCCGGTCATCTTACGCAGCTCGCGCTCCAGCGAATCGAGCAGCGGCAGCTCAAGCGGCGTCGCCCGGCCAAGAAACGCTTCCGCATAGTTGGGAGCCGGGACGAAATTGCGCCGTACCGGCTTCGGCAGCGATTTTATCAGCGCGATAATGAGCTCGCGACGCAGGCCAGGGATCTGCCATTCAAATCCGGCCTCCTCCACCTGGTTGAGCAGCGGCAGCGGAATATGCACCGTCACGCCGTCGGCGTCAGCGCCAGGTTCAAACTGGTAGCTAAGCCGCAGCTTGAGGTTGCCCTGATGCCAGAAGTTCGGGTAGTCCAGCTTGCTGACCTGCTCCGCCCCCTCTTTAATCAGCATGCTCTTTTCAAAATTGAGCAGATCCGGGGTTTCACGGCTGGCCCGCTTCCACCAGCTATCGAAGTGGCGGGCGGAGATGACGTCGTGGCTGATGCGCTGGTCGTAGAACTCGAACAGCGTCTCGTCATCCACCAGGATGTCGCGGCGGCGCGACTTATGCTCCAGCTCTTCGATTTCCGCGCGCAGCTTCAGGTTATCGCGGAAGAAGGCGTGACGCGTCTGCCAGTCGCCCTCCACCAGCGCATGGCGGATAAACAGTTCGCGGCACAGCGCCGGATCAATCTGGCTGTAGTTGACCTTACGCGCGGCGACGATCGGCAGGCCGTAAACGGTGACCTTTTCCGTCGCCATCACCGCGCCCTGCGCCCGCTCCCAGTGCGGCTCACTGTATGAGCGCTTGATCAGGTGCTGCGCTACCGGCTCCACCCACTCCGACTCAATGCGGGCGGCGATACGCCCCCACAGCCGGCTGGTCTCCACCAGCTCGGCCACCATCGTCCACTTTGGCGGCTTTTTAAACAGGCCGGAACCCGGGAAAATGGAGAAGCGGGCGTTACGGGCGCCGGTATACTCCTGTTTATCGGCATCCTTCATGCCGATGTGCGACAGCAGACCGGTCAGCAACGCAGTATGGATCTCGCGATATTCCGCCGGCTCACTGTTGATCGGCAGGCCAAGCTCTTTCACCACCTGGCGCAGCTGGGTGTAGATGTCCTGCCACTCGCGCACGCGCAGATAGTTAAGAAAATCGACCCGGCACTGGCGGCGGAACTGATTCGACGACAGCGCCTTCTGCTGCTCGCCGAGGTAGTTCCACAGATTGACGAAGGCGAGGAAATCGGACTCTTTATCGTGGAAGCGGCGATGTTTTTCGTCAGAGGCCTGCTGTTTGTCCATCGGCCGCTCGCGCGGGTCCTGGATCGACAGCGCGGAGGTGATGATCATCGCTTCCCGCACGCAGCCGTGCTTCTGCGCCTCCAGCACCATCCGCGCCAGACGCGGATCCACCGGTAGCTGGCTGAGCTGGCGGCCCAGCGGGGTTAGTTTATAAGCCGTTGCCTGCGCATCGGTGGTGATGGCGCCCAGCTCTTCCAGCAGGCGTACGCCGTCCTGGATATTGCGCTTATCCGGCGCTTCGACAAACGGGAAGGCGGCGATATCGCCTAAGCCCAGGGCGGTCATCTGCAGGATGACCGACGCCAGGTTGGTGCGCAGAATCTCCGGGTCGGTAAATTCCGGGCGCGACAGGAAATCGTCTTCTGAATAAAGACGAATACAGATCCCTTCCGAAACGCGGCCGCAGCGGCCCTTACGCTGGTTGGCGGACGCCTGGGAAACCGGCTCGATCGGCAGGCGCTGCACCTTGGTGCGGTAGCTGTAACGGCTGATACGCGCAGTACCGGGATCGATAACGTATTTAATGCCCGGCACGGTCAGCGAGGTTTCCGCCACGTTGGTCGCCAGCACGATGCGTCGTCCGCTGTGCGGCTGGAAGACGCGGTTCTGCTCGCTGTTGGACAGGCGGGCGTACAGCGGCAGCACTTCGGTATGGCGCAGATCCAGCTTATTCAGCGCATCGGCGGTATCGCGAATTTCCCGCTCACCGCTCATAAAGATCAGAATATCGCCGGGCCCTTCGCGCCCCAGTTCGTCAACCGCATCAAAGATCGCCTGTAACTGATCGCGCTCGGTATCGTCCGCCTCTTCCACTATCGGCCGATAGCGCACTTCCACCGGGTAAGTCCGCCCGGAGACTTCGATAATCGGCGCATTATTGAAATGCTTTGAGAAACGTTCCGGGTCGATGGTCGCCGAGGTAATGATGATTTTCAGGTCCGGGCGGCGCGGCAGGAGCTCTTTCAGATAGCCGAGCAGAAAGTCAATATTCAGGCTGCGCTCGTGCGCCTCATCGATAATGATGGTGTCGTACTGCATCAACAGACGATCCTGCTGGATCTCCGCCAGCAGGATACCGTCGGTCATCAGCTTAACCATGGTGTTTTCGCTGACGTGGTCGCTGAAGCGGACTTTATAGCCGATGCAGCCGCCCGGCTCGCTCTGCAGCTCTTCGGCAATACGATTGGCGACGGTCCGCGCCGCCAGGCGACGCGGCTGGGTATGGCCGATGAGTCCTTTCAGCCCGCGCCCCAGTTCCATGCAGATTTTGGGCAGCTGGGTGGTTTTACCCGAACCGGTCTCCCCGGCGACGATCACCACCTGGTGATCGCGTACCGCCTCGAGAATTTCTTGTTTTTTCTGGCTAACCGGCAGGTTTTCCGGATAGGTGATGGCCGGACGCGCCGCTTCGCGCAGCAGGACTTTACCGGCTGCCTGGCTTATCTCCAGCGCCATCTCCTGCAGAATGGCCTGTTGCGATTCAGGATTTTTAACCTTCTTCACGCCGTGCAGACGGCGGGCAAAGCGCGTTTTGTCGCGCAGCATCAGGCCGTCGAGCTGTTGATAAAGCTGGGGGAAGGTGATTTTTTGTTGTTCTGTCATAGCGTTATCGGGCAGAGCTCTGCCGGGAAAATCTCTTTTGAAGTATTGCCTTAGAGTACCACATCTGTGTCATTCGTGCCTTGTTCAAAAAATCTGAACATAGGATTCGATATATTGCGCTATCTCTGTGGCGCGATTGTGAATACAGTGTCAACAAGCACCAGGGCATTGACCCGTCAATCACATTAAAAAAAGGAAACACCCATGAGCAAAGTATTAGTTCTGAAATCCAGTATTCTGGCAGGGTACTCACAATCTGGTCAGCTTTCCGACTATTTTGTTGAACAATGGCAGGAAAAACACCCTGGCGATGAGATCACCGTGCGTGACCTGGCCGCCAATCCGATCCCGGTTCTGGATGGCGAACTGGTTGGCGCCCTGCGTCCGAGCGACGCGCCGCTGACTCCGCGTCAGCAGGAAGCGCTGGCCCTTTCCGACGAGCTGATCGCCGAACTGAAAGGCAACGATGTGATTGTTATCGCTGCGCCGATGTACAACTTCAACATCCCGACGCAGTTGAAAAACTATTTCGACCTGGTGGCTCGCGCCGGCGTCACCTTCCGCTACACCGAGAAAGGGCCGGAAGGTCTGGTAACCGGTAAACGCGCGGTCGTCGTTACCAGCCGCGGCGGTATCCATAAAGATACTCCGACCGACCTGGTCACCCCGTACCTGTCCACCTTCCTCGGCTTCATCGGCATCACCGACGTGAACTTTGTGTTCGCCGAAGGTATCGCTTACGGCCCGGAAGTCGCGGCCAAAGCGCAGTCTGACGCGAAAGCGGCCATCGACAGCGTGGTTGCAGCCTAATATTTCACTCCTCTCGCTTCCTGCGGGAGGAGAGTTTTACTTTTTCTCGTAGCGTAAATACCCCACCACGCCTCCGCCGCCATCCTTTGGATGATTCACGCCGTCGTTGACCTCCACGCAAGGGAAATCGAAAGGCGAAACGCCGTCAATGCAGGCCACATTCACCCCATACTGCTCTGGGTTTGATCGCCGTTGATGAAAGGTGTAGATCCCGCATACCGAGCAGAAAAAGTGCACGGCTTCCCCTGTATTAAAGCGATACTCTGTGAGCTTATCCCCTCCGCGTACCACCTCTATTCCTGAACGCGGCGAAGAGACCGCGACCGCCCCACGCATGCGACAATATGAGCAGTTACAGCGCCGAACGGTGTTGAAGCCGTCGCTGAGCTCCACGGTAAACGCCACCGCACCGCAGTGACAGTGAGCGGATAATTTCTCTGCCATAATTTTACCCCTCAGGTTGCGGCTTTTGGCCGCAGGTTTTCATCAAACGCCAGCCGCTTACGCCCTGCTTCGACTTCCCGTAATGGCTCCACCTGGTGCAGCGTCTGCTTACAGCGTTCCACCAGCGCCTGGTATTCACGGGTACCTTGTTTTTTCCACGCCAGCTCCTGTTCGCTCAGGGTGCGAATCGCTTTTGCCGGGCTGCCGATAATCAGATGGTTGGCGGGCATCTCGGCGTTGGCTTTGACAAAGGCCGAAGCGCCGACAATGCTGTTTTCGCCAATGACCGCCCCGTCGATAATCACCGCGCTCATGCCCACCAGCGCGTTGCGGCCAATCACGCAGCCGTGCAGAATAGCGCCGTGGCCGATATGGCCCTCCTCTTCCACCACCGTATCCTGGCCGGGGAAGCCATGCATCACGCAGTTATCCTGAATATTGGCACCGTCTTTGACCACGATGCGCCCGAAGTCGCCGCGCAGGCTGGCGTTGGGCCCAACATAGACCCCTTTGCCGAGGATCACGTCGCCAATCAACACCGCGGTCGGGTGAACGTAACTCTCCTCCGGCACCACCGGCGTCAGTCCATCAATCTGATATATCGGCATGCAACCTCCTTATGCGCCCGGCAAACCGCCAAAGCGCTGATAATAGAGCGGACCCGGCACCGGGAGCTCGCCCACCGAGCTCTCACCTTTCTCGCTGACAAACGCCAGCGCACCGGGACTCACGCGTTGATAAATATTGATACACAGCTGGCGGGCGGTTTGCCCTGCCCAATGCGCCGGCAGGAGCTCTTCCGGCAGCAGCGGGTCTTTGAGCACCACCCGGCGATAGAAATGGATAAGGAGCAGTTGGATCTGGAAACAGCGATCCGGCGTCAACTCTGACGGGTCGCAATCGCGCAGCAGCGGCAGTAGAGGTCGGAACAAGGCGATAAACGCCTCGTACATCTCATTTTGTTCGGTGAGATGCCAGCACTCCTCCACCCGGCTGCGCAGGGCCGCTCTGGAGAGCGCCAGCGGCGAATGGGCTTCAAAACAGATGACGTTTTCGGCGACGCCCGCTTCGTGGAGCAGAGACTGGACATCGGCTAGCTTTTGCGACGGCGAGGCCAGCAGGCTCGGCGCCAGCGCGCCAAACCCCTGCCACAGCAGCTGCTTTTTAACGTCGGCGAGCACATTTTTCTCCAGGCCTTCCGAAAGCAGCAGCAGCCAGGTACCGTCCCATTCCGGGGCACTGGCGCGATAAATTTTATGCTCCGCGCGCCGGGTCAGGCGCAACCCTTTATCACTCAGGCGATAGAAGCTGCGCCGGCCGATGCGGACAACATCAAGCCACTCTTCTTTATTGAGGCGAAACAGCGCGGTGCGTACGAAGCGCTCGCCGAAGCCTAATCCTTCCAGCAGCGCCGCGACGCTGCCCAGCCACACTTCCCCACCGCGTTGTAATAAAGCGTCGCCATACAGCGAGGCAATTAATGACGTGCCGCTGATGGGCATCGCCGTCACCGCTTGTTGAATAAAGGCGTCGAGTTTACTCATCTGATTCATTCTGTTGTTATATTTTTCCTTTATGAATCATAGCACAGGAAACTCCCCGGCTGACGGCGCAAACGCTTCAGCCGGGTGCCTGCCGCGCAGCCGGAGAGAGGATTAACCGCTAACCACCGCTTTTCGCAGGTCGAATACCCGACAGGCTTTCCCTTCCGAGCGCGGAATGCTGCCGCAGTTGACGATAGTAATATCGGTGGAGATCCCGACCATCGACTTAATGCGGTGACGCAACTGATGGCAAATCTGGCAGCGTTGTTCATGACTCAGCGCCAGCCCGCTCTCTTTCAGCTCAACGCGCACCGCCAGCGAATCCAGATGACCGCGGCGATTGACCTCTAACTGATAGTGCGGCGCCAGGTGTTCAAACTTGAGGATCTCCTCTTCCAGCTGCGAGGGGAAGACGTTAACCCCGCGGATAATCAGCATATCGTCGCTGCGTCCGCTGATGCGATCCATGCGGCGCATGGTCCGCGCGGTTCCCGGCAGCAGGCGCGTCAGATCGCGGGTACGATAGCGGATCACCGGCAGCGCTTCTTTGGTCAGGGTGGTAAACAGCAGCTCACCATGCTCGCCATCTTCCAGCGGCGTACCGTCGTCCGGGTTGACGATTTCCGGGAAGAAGTGGTCTTCCCAGATAGTCGGGCCGTCAACGGTTTCCAGACACTCCATCGCTACGCCCGGTCCCATTACTTCCGACAAACCGTAAATATCCAGGGCGGTGATCCCCAGCCGGCGCTCGATTTCCGCGCGCATCGCCAGCGTCCACGGCTCAGCGCCAAAGACGCCGACCCGCAATGAACAGCCGCGGGCATCGCCGCCCATCTGGCGCTCCAGCTCTTCAATCAGATTCAGACAGTAGGACGGCGTCACCATGATCATATCCGGCTGGAAATCGCGGATCAGCTGCGCCTGTTTTTCGGTCTGTCCGCCGGACATCGGGATCACCGTCGCGCCCAAACGTTCCGCGCCGTAGTGCGCGCCAAGGCCGCCGGTAAACAGGCCGTAGCCGTAGGCGACGTGAATTTTATCTTTTGCTGAACCACCGGCCGCGCGCAGCGAACGGGCGACAATATTGGCCCAGTTATCAATATCGTTTTGCGTATACCCCACCACCGTCGGTTTGCCGGTGGTGCCGGAAGAGGCGTGAATGCGCACCACCTGCTCCATCGGCACCGCGAAGGTATCGAAGGGATAGTTGTCGCGCAGATCCTGTTTGGTGGTGCACGGGAATTTTTGCAGATCGTTTAATTCCCGAAAGTCGTCAGGGTGCACGCCGGCGGCGTCGAATTTGCGGCGATACATCGGCACATTTTCGTACGCATGCTTCAGCGTCCATTTCAGGCGCTGGGTTTGCAGGGCCTGCAGTTCGTCACGCGATGCGGTTTCAATCGGATCTAATTTTGTAGTAGTTATCATTGTAGGGTACTCGCAGGTAAATTAGCTCACACTCGCTCGAGGATCATGGCAATGCCCTGACCCACGCCAATACACATCGTACACAGCGCATAGCGCCCGCCCCGGCGTTGCAGCTCAAGGCTGGCGCTCAGCGCTAACCGCGCGCCGCTCATGCCCAGCGGATGGCCTAACGCGATGGCGCCGCCGTTGGGATTCACGTGCGCCGCATCGTCCGGCACGCCGAGCTGTCTGAGCACCCCCAGCGCCTGGGCGGCGAAGGCCTCATTCAGCTCAATCAGATCCATATCGTTAATATTGAGTCCCGCCCGCTCCAGCACTTTACGCACCGCCGGTACCGGCCCCAGTCCCATCAGGCGCGGTTCGACACCCGCCGTCGCCATCGCTATGATACGCGCCCGCGGCGTGAGCCCCTGGATAGCGGCCTGCTGTTCGCTGGCGATGATCAGCGCCGCGGCGCCATCGTTGACGCCGGAAGCATTGCCCGCAGTAATGACGCCGCCCTGGCGGAACGGCGCTTTCAGTTTCGCCAGCTGCTCAAGCGTGGTTTCCGGGCGCGGATGCTCGTCCTCGCGCACGTCGCTAACCGCCCCTTTCCGGCCGACAATCTGCACCGGCACAATCTCCTGCGCCAGAATGCCGTCGCGCTGGGCCTGCGCCGCGCGCTGCTGGCTGCGCCAGGCGAAAGCGTCCTGATCGGCTCGGCTGATATTTAACAATTCAGCTACATTCTCGGCCGTTTCCGGCATGCTGTCAGTTCCGAAGTGTTGCGCCATGAGCGGGTTCACAAAACGCCAGCCAATCGTGGTATCAAAGAGTTCCGCCTGACGCTGGTACGGCGCGCTGGCTTTTCCCATCACGAAAGGCGCACGCGACATCGATTCCACGCCGCCGGCAATCAGCAGATCGGCATCGCCGGCTTTGATCGCCCTGGCGGCAAAGCCGATGGCATCCAGACCCGATCCGCACAGGCGGTTAATCGTGGTGCCCGGCACGGTATGCGGGTAACCGGCCAACAACGTCGCCATGTGCGCCACGTTGCGGTTATCTTCCCCGGCCTGATTCGCACAGCCGAAAATCACATCATCAATTGCTGCCGGGTCGAGCCCGGGATTACGACTCAGGAGCTCACGCAGCGGGATCGCCGCCAGGTCGTCGGCGCGCACACTGGCCAGCGCGCCGCCGTAGCGGCCAATCGGCGTACGGATCCCGTCACAAATAAAGGCGTCGCGCATTACACGTCTCCCGTGATTGTGCCGCCGATGCGGTGCGATTTGCCGCGGAACAGGGCCACAATCTTTTGCTGTTGATTAACAATTTCGATGTCGTAGACGCCGGTCAGCTTGCCCTGCTGTTTGACTCTGGCGGTGGCGACCAGCCGGTCGCCGGCAAACGCCGGACGAAGAAAATCAATGCTTGCCGCCGAGGCCACCGCCGCCAGCCCCTGGCTGTTACAGGCGTAGGCGAAAGCGGTATCGGCAAGCGTAAATAGCTGACCACCGTGACAGGTTTGATGGCCGTTAAGCATGTCCGCCGAGACGGTCATACTCATCTGCGCAAAACCGTCGTCCATTTCGATAAGTTCGATCCCCATCTTTCTGGCGCAGGTATCTTTTTCGTACATCACGCGCGCGTTGCGCCACGGATCATTGCTCATGGTGCTTCTCCATCAGCGCCTTCTGGCGCAGCAGGGAACTGGGGCGATAGCGCTCCTCGCCATAATGGTGTTGCAGGTTCTCCAGCAGTTGCAGCACCCGCCGCCAGCCAAGGCGTTCTCCCCATGCCAGCGGGCCATGCGGATAGTTGACGCCAAGGCACATCGCGGTATCGACATCCTGCGGGCTGGCGACGCCTTTTTGCACCGCATCCAGCGCTTCGTTAATCAGCATCGCCACCGTGCGCCACACCAGCAGGCCGGGATAATCGGCAATACGCAGCACTTTCTTGCCCTGCTGCTGGAAGTAATGCACGGCCTTATCAGTGGCCGCAGGCGCGTTGGTCGCCGCTGCGGCCAGCACCACCGTATCGCTGGCGCACAGGTCATACACCACCACCGGGCGGTGATGCTTAATACTCAGCGCCAGGGCGGTCTCGCCTTCAGTCTCCAGCAGCAAGACATCGTCTAATTCAGTGACGTTGTCACTTCTGACGGTAACGGATTCAGCACCCATCATTACCGGCGGCAGCGCCGCGTCCGGCAGTGTCTCAGCGGGCCAGCGATAGACGCCGTGGCCGCTCTTTTTACCTAGCCGCCCGGCCAGCGCCAGCTCTTGCTGGAGGAGCGATGGCAGGTAGCGGCGGTCCTGCCAGAAGGCGTTAAACACCGAACAGGTCACGGCGAAGTTGACGTCCTGGCCAATCAGGTCCGTCAACGCCAGCGGTCCCATCGGAAAACCGCCGCCGTCACGCAAAGCGGCATCGATAACCTCCGGGGCGGCGACCTGCTCTTCCAGCGCCCGCCAGGCCTCAGCGTAGAACGGACGCGCTACGCGGTTAACGATAAAACCGGGCGTTGAGCGGCAGCGCACCGGCTGTTTCCCCCAGCCGCTTACGCACTGGCACAGCTGCTCCACCACTTCTGTGGAGGTCGCAAGACCACTCACCACCTCGACCAGCTTCATCACCGGCGCCGGATTAAAAAAGTGCAGTCCGGCCACCCGCTCCGGGTTTTTGACCCCGGCGGCGATAGCGGTAATCGAAATAGACGAGGTATTACTGGTCAACAGCGTTGACGGCGCGCAGATCTCCGCCAGCTGCGTGAACAGCGCCGTTTTGACCTCCAGCCGTTCAGAGGCCGCTTCGATCACTAAATCTGCATCGGCAAGTGCGGCTAAATCGTGGGCCGGATGCAGGCGCGCCAGCAGCGCATCGGCCTGCTCTGACGCCAGTTTGCCCCGCGCAACGCGTGACGCCAGACGCCCGGCGATACCCTCTATCGCCAGGTCTACAGCCTTAGGGTTAATATCAAAAATACGCACCGGATGCCCGGCGGCGGCAGCCACTTCGGCGATGCCGGCCCCCATGGTGCCGCTGCCGATCACCGCCACGGTGGCTAAGGATGTCGTCATCATCTATTTCCCGCTGAACTGTGGTGGCCGTTTGGCCAGAAACGCGCTGACCCCTTCGCGGTAATCATCGCTGCGCCCGGCCAGACGCTGATAATCGCGCTCCAGGTCCAGCTGCGCGTCGAGACTGTTGGTTTCAGAGGCCAGCAGCGCCTTTTTAATCAGCCCAAGACCAAACGTCGGTTGCGCCGCCAGATGGCGCGCCAGTTGCAGACTGGTATCCGCCAGTTCTGAATCGTCCACCAGTTGCCAGATAATCCCCCACTGCGCGGCCTGTTCCGCGCTGAGGCTGTCGCCCAGCAGCGCCAGCCCCATCGCGCGCGCACGGCCGGCCACCCGCGGCAGGAACCAGCTGCCGCCGCAGTCCGGCACCAGGCCGAGCTTGCTGAACGCCATCACAAATTTGGCCGAACGCGCGGCCAGCACGATATCGCAGCCCAGCGCCAGGGTAGCGCCCGCGCCGGCGGCCACGCCGTTAACCGCGCAGATGACCGGTTTCGGCAGCGCCGCCAGCCGGCGCACTAACGGGTTGTAAAAGCGTTCTACCGACATGCCGAGATCCGGCGGCGGGCCGCTGGGGTCGACATTGCGGTCGTTCAAATCCTGGCCGGCGCAAAAACCGCGGCCGGCGCCGGTGATCAGCAGGCAGCGCACGCCATCATCGCGCTCGGCCTGCTTCAGACATTCCGCCAGCTGGTGATGCATCAGATCGTTAAAACTGTTGAGGCGGTCCGGGCGATTGAGGGTAATGGTCATGACGCCCTGTTCCACTGCGCTGAGAATGAAAGCTTCCACGATTAGCGTCCTTTAAATTCCGGGGTACGTTTTTGTAAGAAGGCGTCGATGCCTTCGCGGCGGTCCTCGGTGGCGCTCAGCAGGCTAAACAGCTGGCGCTCCTGTTGCAGACCGGCCTGCAGGCTGACTTCCTGCGACAGGCGCAGCGACTGTTTTGCCGCCCGTAGCGCCAGCGGCGAATGGCGGGCAATGGTGGTTGCCAGTTTCAGGGCATACTCATCGGTTAACGCCGCCGGATGGATATCACTGACCAGCCCGGCCTGCTGCGCCTGGCGGGCGTCAATACTCTCGCCGCTCAGCACCATCCGGCTGGCCAGCGCCTTGCCAACGCTGCGGATCAGCCGCTGGGTGCCGCCCGCGCCCGGCATTATGCCGAGGGTAATTTCCGGCAGGCCAAAGCGGGCGTTGTCCCCGGCAACAATCAGGTCGCACAGCAGGGCCAGCTCGCAGCCGGCGCCGAGGGCGTAGCCGTTGACCGAGGCGATGAGCGGCTTAGTAAAAGCATCGATTCGCGCCCATAACCGTGGGCGAATATCATCCAGGGTGGCAGGCAGATCTTTTTCCGCCATTTCATTGAGGTCAGCCCCGGCGGCGAAAAAACGCGCGTTACCGCGAATAACGCAGACGCCGACGCTGTCATCAACTGCCGCGGCCTCCAGCGCCTCGGCAATCTGGGTTAATAAGGCATTGTTCAGCGCGTTGCGGGCCTGCGGGCGGTTCAGCGTCAACTGAAGCACCCGGCCATGACGGTGGATCAGCAGGTCACTCATGCCATCCCCCGCGCGTCAAAGTCGACCACCACATCGCCGCTGGTCGGCAATGACTGGCAGCTCAGCACGTAGCCCGCCTCCAGCTCATCCGCTTCCAGGCTGTAATTGGCGGCCATCGCCACTTCACCGCGCAGCACTTTGCATTTACAGGTGGCGCATACCCCGCCCTTACAGGCGAACGGCAGATCGGCGCCCTGACGCAATGCGGCATCCAGGATGCTGTCGTCTTCGGCGCTGAGGGCGATAAGCCGATCGCGCCCGTCCTGGCGGATGGTCACCGTGCGCCCTTCCGCCTGCACGCCGGCAGCGCGCTTCACATTGCCGCCTGGTGTATTAAAGCGTTCGAGATGAATCGATTTCTCCGCTACGCCAAGTTCACGTAACGTCGCTTCCGCCTCGTCCATCATCGCCGCCGGACCGCAGATAAAGGCCTCGTCGAAACGGCTGAAATCCAGCAGATGGTCAGCGAGCTGGCGCAGTTTGTCGCCGTCAATGCGCCCCTGTAGCAGATCGCTGTCCATCGACTCCTGGCTAAACAGGTGGATCACCTGCAGGCGCTGCGGATAGCGGTCTTTTAAATCGGCCAGCGCCTGGCGGAACATCATGCTATGGCTGCTGCGGTTGCCGTAGATCAGCGTAAAGCGGCTTTGCGGCTCGGTCGCCAGCGTCGCGCTAATGATCGCCATCATCGGCGTGATCCCGGAGCCGGCGGCAATCGCCAGATATTCTCCCTGCCGTTCGGCCTGCGGTTGATAACCGAAATGCCCCTGCGGCACCATCACCTCCAGCTCCATACCCTGCTGGATATCGTGCTGGGCGTAGCGCGAGAAGCGTCCGCCGTCGATGGCTTTGACCGCGACGCTAATTTCGCCTGGCGTGCGGCTGTGACAAATGGAGTAACAGCGGCGCAGTTCTTCGCCGCCCAGACGGGCTTTTAGCGTCAGATGCTGGCCCGGGCGAAAACAGTATTCCGCCTGCAGGGCTTGCGGGATCGCAAAAGTGATGGTCACCGCATCGCGGGTTTCCGGCTCGACTCTCGCCACCTTAAGCGAATAGAACGTCGTCATGGCAACCTCAAATACATTTAAAGTAATCAAAAGGTTCCCGGCAGCTGTCGCAGCGATAGAGCGCTTTGCAGGCCGTGGAACCGAATTCGCTAATCAGCGAGGTATGGGTGCTGCCGCAGCGCGGACAGCTCACCTCAGCGGGCATATCCGCATGGCAGGCGTGCCCCTGGGGCGGGCTGATGCCGTACTGGCGCAGGCGCTCGCGGGCATCCTGACTCATCCAGTCGGTGGTCCACGGCGGATCCAGCTGCAGGACGATATGTACCGGCTGAAAGCCATGGTCGTTCATGACCGTGCGGATCTCGCCCAGCAGATGCTCCGTCGCCGGACAGCCCGAATAGGTCGGGGTAAAGCCAATCACCCAGCCGTCGCCGTGGCGCGCGACGCTGCGCACCATACCAAGGTCGGTGATGGTGAGTACTGGCACTTCCGGATCCGGGATCGCGCTTAATAATCCCCAGATGGTGCGAACCTCTGCAGGAGCGATATCGGCAAGACGTTGCATAGTCACCTCACTTACCACTGCAGTCCGGGATGCGAACGCTGCAGATACTGCATCTCCGCCAGCAGCGGGCCGAGATGTTCACTGTGCAGCCCCTGTTTGCCGCCGCTGCGGAAGGCCGCTTCCTGCGGGATCTGTAAGCCGGAGTCGAGAAGCGCCGTGTGTACCGCGCTTTGCCATTCGGCCTGCAGTTCACGCGGATCAACCGCAATGCCCTGCTCAACCAGGCTGAGCTCCACTTCATCAGCCAGGAACAGTTCGCCGGTGAAGCGCCACAGATTGTCGACCGCCTGCTGCATTTTGCGATTTGATAATTCGGTGCCGTTACCCAGACGCTCCAGCCAGCCGCGGCTAAAGCGCTGGTGGTAACGCACCTCTTTCAGCCCTTTAGCGGCAATGGCCGCCAGCTGCGCGTCGCGGCTGTTCACCAGCCGGCTGAACAGGGCGACATGCCAGACGTCGATAAAGAACTGGCGGGCGATAGTGTCGGCAAAATTGCCGTTTGGCTGCTCCACCAGCAGCAGGTTGCTGAACCGGCGCTCATCGCGGCCAAAAGCCAGCGTATCTTCGTCGCCGCAACCGTTAAGCTCGGCGGCATAGCTTAAAAAATTGCGCGCCTGGCCGAGCAGGTCGAGGCCGATATTGGCCAGCGCAAGATCGATCTCGAGCTCGGGAGCATGTCCGCACCAGGCGCCTAAACGCTGGGCCAGAACCAGACCATTGTCGCCAAGCCGCAGGGCGTAGGTGGCTACGGGGTTAGGGTTATTCATCGCCGCCTCACATATGTTCCATGCCGTCCGGCACGGTATAGAAAGTCGGATGACGGTAGACTTTGCTTTCCGCCGGGTCGAAGAATTCGCCGCGATCTTCCGGCTGCGAAGCAACGATTTCGCTGGCCTTCACCACCCAAATTGAGCAGCCTTCGCTGCGGCGGGTGTAGGCATCGCGGGCATTCTCCAGCGCCATTTGATCATCGGCAGCGTGCAGACTGCCGACGTGACGATGGGATAACCCCTGTTTGCTGCGAACGAACACTTCATATAACGGCCAGTAAACTTTGCTCATGTTGTCTCTCCTCATGCCGCGCTGCGGGCCTGCTGTTTTTGCGCATGGGCCAGCGCGGCTTCGCGCACCCATTCGCCCTCTTCCCAGGCCTTACGCTTGGCGGCCAACCGCTCGTGATTGCAAATGCCACGGCCGCTAATCACCTCGTTAAATTCCTGCCAGTCGATTTCGCCGAAGCGGTAGTGCCCGCTGGCTTCATCAAACTGCAAATCCGGGTCCGGGACGGTCATACCGAGGATCTCTACCTGCGGCACGGTATTGTCGACGAAGCGCTGACGTAGCTCGTCGTTGGAGTGCAGTTTGATTTTCCACGCCATGCTGCGGGCGCTGTTCGGCGAGTTGTCATCGTTAGGGCCAAACATCATCAGCGCTGGCCACCAGAAGCGGTTAATGGCGTCCTGCAGCATCTGCCGCTGCGCCTCATTGCCCTGCGCCAGCGCCATGCAGGCTTCAAAACCCTGACGCTGGTGAAAGCTCTCTTCTTTGCAGATTTTGACCATCGCCCGGGCATAGGGGCCGTAGGAGGTCCGGCACAGCGCCACCTGGTTGACGATGGCCGCGCCATCGACCAGCCAGCCGATCACGCCGATATCCGCCCAGCTGAGGGTCGGGTAGTTAAAAATGGAGGAGTATTTCATCTGCCCGTCGAGCATCTTCTGATACAGGTCTTCCCGGGCGCAGCCAAGGGTTTCCGCGGCGCTATAGAGATACAGCCCGTGTCCAGCCTCATCCTGTACCTTAGCCAACAGGATCGCTTTGCGGCGCAGCGTCGGCGCGCGGGTGATCCAGTTGCCTTCCGGCAGCATGCCGACGATCTCCGAGTGCGCGTGCTGGCCTATCTGCCGAATCAAGGTCTTACGGTAGGCATCCGGCATCCAGTCCTGCGGTTCGATGGCCGTTTCCTGCGCGATGCGCTGGTCAAAGCGTTGTTCTTCTGTCACGTCATCACCTTTATGATTCCGATATTCACAACAAAAACATTTATGTGAATCACTTTGTTTATTGAAGGTTACATATTGGTTAAATAAAACCACAAATTTTGTTTGCTCTTTTTGTGATAATCTCCGCAAAACCTTTTGTAAACCACAATAAATACAGTAATTTAAGCATAAGGCGTAACCCCGTCGCGATCACAATGTTAATAATTTATTAAATACAGGCTTGCATTTTATGATTCATAAAAGAACTATTTATAGATATCACACGTAACATATTTGGAGATTTGCGATGCAGCAGTTAGCCAGCTACTTATCCGGCGCCTGGCAGACCGGCCGGGGCCGCGCCCGTACTATCCATCACGCCATCACCGGCGCGGCGCTTTGGGAGGTGACCAGTGAAGGCCTGGATATGGCGCAGGCGCGCCGCTTCGCGATTGAGCGCGGTGGCAAAGCCCTGCAGGCGATGACCTTTATTGAACGCAGCGCGATGCTGAAAGCGGTGGCGAAACACCTGCTGGAGCAGAAAGACCAGTTCTACGCCATCTCCGCGCAAACCGGCGCCACTCGCGCCGACAGTTGGGTGGATATTGAAGGCGGTATCGGTACCCTTTTCACCTATGCCGGGCTCGGTAGTCGAGAATTACCGGACGATATCCTGTGGCCGGAAGACGAGCTCATCCCGCTCTCCAAACAGGGCGGTTTTGCCGCGCGTCATGTGCTAACCTCGAAATCAGGCGTCGCCGTCCATATCAACGCCTTCAACTTCCCCTGCTGGGGAATGCTGGAAAAACTGGCGCCCACGTGGCTTGCCGGTATGCCGGCGATCATTAAACCGGCCACCGCTACCGCCCAGCTCACCCAGGCAATGGTGAAAGCGATTGTCGACAGCGGCCTGGTGCCGGAGGGCGCCATCAGCCTGATTTGCGGCGGCGCGGGCGATCTGCTCGACCACCTCGATAGCCAGGACGTGGTGACCTTTACCGGGTCAGCCGCCACCGGCCAGCAGCTACGGGCGCACCCTAACCTGGTAGCCAAATCCATTCCCTTTACCATGGAAGCAGATTCACTCAACTGCTGCGTGTTAGGCGAAGACGTCACTCCGGAGCAACCGGAATTCGCGCTGTTTATTCGGGAAGTGGTCCGCGAGATGACGGCGAAAGCCGGGCAAAAATGTACCGCTATCCGCAGAATCATTGTGCCACTGGCTCAGATTAATGCGGTTAGCGATGCACTGATCTCCCGCCTGCATAAAGTAACCGTCGGTGACCCTGCGCAGGAGGGCGTTAAGATGGGGGCCCTGGTTAATAGCGAACAGCGTCAGGACGTACAGGAGAGCGTCAATAAGCTGATAGCCGCTGGCTGCGAAGTACTGCTCGGTGGAGAGGCGGATCTCAGCGCGGCCGGCGCATTTTTCCCGCCGACCCTGTTGTACTGCTCACAGCCGGATGAAACGCCGGCGGTTCACGCCATTGAAGCTTTTGGTCCGGTGGCGACGCTGATGCCGTATCGCGACCGCCAGCATGCGCTGACGCTGGCGCGCGCCGGCGGCGGCAGTCTGGCGGGGACGCTGGTCACCGCCAGCGGCGAGCTGGCGCGCGAGTTTATCCTCGGCGCCGCCCGCGCCCATGGCCGTATTCAGATACTGAACGAGGCGTCCTCGGTCGAGTCAACCGGCCACGGTTCGCCGCTGCCGCAGCTGGTGCACGGCGGTCCCGGCCGCGCTGGCGGCGGAGAAGAGCTTGGCGGGCTGCGCTCGGTGAAACACTATATGCAGCGTACCGCGGTCCAGGGCAGCCCAACGATGCTGGCGACCATCGGCCAGCAGTGGGTGCGCGGCGCCCAGGTGAGCGAAGACCGCATTCACCCGTTCCGCAAATATTTCGAAGAGATTCAGCCTGGCGACAGCTTATTAACCCCGCGCCGAACCCTGACCGAAGCGGATATCGTTAACTTCGCCTGCCTGAGCGGCGATCATTTCTACGCGCACATGGACAAAATCGCCGCCGCCGAGTCGATTTTTGGCGAGCGGGTGGTCCACGGCTATTTCCTGATCTCCGCCGCGGCCGGGCTGTTCGTCGATGCCGGCGTCGGGCCGGTTATCGCCAACTATGGGATGGAAAACCTGCGCTTTATTGAGCCGGTCAAACCGGGCGACACCATTCAGGTTCGCCTGACCTGTAAGCGTAAAACGGTCAAACGTCAGCGCAGCGCCGATGAGAAAGCCACCGGCGTGGTGGAATGGGCGGTGGAGATTTTCAACCAGCACCAGCAGGCGGTGGCGCTGTATTCCATTCTGACCCTGGTGGCGCGTCAACAGGGAGATTTCCCGGCGTGATAGCGAAAAATAGACCGCTGGCGCTCTGTTGGCCGACCCTTTAGCCATTGATACTGCAATCGGTTTGCAACGGTTTCGCCCCGGGAAGTCCTTTATGTTATCCGTGGCTTCAGCGCACATTGCGCTCCCGGTTAATCGTCTGCGTTATGCCTGGCATAGCGCAGGGAGCGCACAGGCCAGTCGCCGCCGCCCCCTGTACCCCCGGGCTCGGGCCAGCAAGAATGGTGAATAAATTAACGGCAGGCCGCACGGACCGTAGGCCGGGTAAGGCGTCAGCCGCCACCCGGCAAAAAAAATCAGCGCACGTTCTCAATGCCTCTGCGGAGGCATTTTTTACGCCCGTCTGGCAAAACTGACAAACAAGCTGGCAAAAGCAAACAAACGCCCCGGCGCCGCTGGCTGGTAGCTTAAGGATGACAAAGCCGACATTCGCAGCGGCAAGAGACAACACAACAATAAGATGAGGTCACAATGGCAAACGGCTTGAAATTTTCTCCTCGTAAAACCGCGCTGGCGCTGGCCGTGGCGGTGGTTTGCGCCTGGCAATCACCGGTCTTCGCTCACGGTAGCGAAGCCCACATGGTACCGCTGGATAAAACGCTGCAGGAATTCGGCGCTGATGTGCAGTGGGATGACTACGCGCAAATGTTCACCCTGATAAAAGACGGCGCTTACGTCAAAGTAAAGCCCGGCGCCAAAACGGCGATCGTCAACGGTAAATCCCTTGACCTACCGGTGCCTGTGGTAATGAAGGAAGGTAAAGCCTGGGTTTCCGATACCTTTATCAACGATGTCTTCCAGTCCGGTCTCGATCAGACCTTCCAGGTGGAAAAGCGCCCGCACCCGTTAAACTCGCTCTCGGCGGCGGAAATCAGTGAAGCGGTGACCATTGTCAAAGCCGCGCCGGAGTTTCAGCCGAATACCCGCTTTACTGAGATTTCCTTACACGAGCCGGACAAGGCGGCGGTATGGGCCTTTGCCCTGCAGGGAACGCCGGTCGATGCTCCCCGCACTGCCGATGTGGTGATGCTCGATGGCAAACACGTCATTGAAGCCGTGGTCGATCTGCCAAACAAAAAAATCCTTTCCTGGACGCCGATCAAAGGCGCCCACGGGATGGTGCTGCTCGATGATTTTGTCAGCGTGCAGAACATCATCAATACCAGCAGCGAATTCGCTGAGGTGCTGAAAAAGCACGGTATTACCGATCCTGGCAAAGTAGTCACCACCCCGCTCACCGTTGGCTTTTTTGATGGCAAAGATGGCCTGCAGCAGGATGCGCGTCTGCTGAAGGTGGTCAGTTATCTGGATACCGGCGACGGCAACTACTGGGCGCACCCGATTGAAAACCTGGTGGCGGTGGTCGACCTTGAAGCGAAGAAAATCATCAAAATCGAAGAAGGTCCGGTGATCCCGGTCCCAATGGAGCCCCGTCCGTATGATGGTCGCGACCGCAACGCCCCGGCGGTGAAACCGCTGGAGATAACCGAACCGGAAGGCAAAAACTACACGATCACCGGCGATACCATTCACTGGCAGAACTGGGATTTTCATCTGCGCCTGAACTCGCGCGTCGGACCAATTCTGTCAACGGTGACTTACAACGATAACGGCACAAAACGCCAGGTGATGTATGAAGGTTCCCTCGGCGGGATGATCGTCACCTACGGCGACCCGGACGTCGGCTGGTATTTCAAAGCCTACCTCGACTCCGGCGATTACGGCATGGGCACCCTGACGTCGCCGATTGTTCGCGGTAAAGATGCGCCGTCAAATGCGGTACTGCTGGACGAAACTATCGCCGATTACACCGGCAAACCAACCACTATTCCAGGCGCGGTGGCCATATTCGAACGCTATGCCGGGCCTGAGTATAAGCACCTGGAAATGGGCAAACCCAACGTCAGCACCGAACGCCGGGAACTGGTGGTACGCTGGATCAGCACCGTCGGCAACTACGACTATATCTTTGACTGGGTGTTCCACGACAACGGCACCATCGGTATCGATGCCGGCGCCACCGGGATTGAAGCGGTGAAAGGCGTGCTGGCGAAGACCATGCATGATCCCAGCGCCAAAGAGGATACCCGCTACGGAACGCTGATCGACCATAATATTGTCGGCACCACTCACCAGCACATCTATAACTTCCGCCTCGACCTCGATGTGGACGGCGAGAACAACACCCTGGTGGCGATGGATCCTGAAGTGAAGCCAAACACCGCCGGCGGCCCGCGCACCAGCACCATGCAGGTTAATCAGTACACAATCGATAGCGAGCAGAAAGCGGCGCAGAAATTCGACCCTGGCACCATTCGCCTGCTGAGCAACACCAGCAAAGAGAACCGCATGGGCAACCCGGTCTCATACCAGATTATCCCTTACGCCGGCGGCACGCACCCGGCGGCGACCGGCGCCAAATTCGCCCCGGACGAGTGGATATATCATCGCCTGAGCTTTATGGATAAACAGCTGTGGGTGACGCGCTACCACCCGACAGAGCGATATCCGGAAGGGAAATACCCGAACCGTTCCGCCCACGATACCGGCCTGGGCCAGTACGCGAAGGATGATGAGTCGCTGACTAACCACGATGACGTCGTGTGGATCACCACCGGCACCACCCACGTGGCGCGCGCCGAAGAGTGGCCGATCATGCCGACCGAGTGGGCGCACGCGCTGCTCAAGCCGTGGAACTTCTTTGACGAAACCCCAACCCTTGGCGAGAAGAAAAAGTAACCTTAACCGGCGGTGAAATCCAGCAGGATCTTACCGCCTCTTCCCGGCTGGCCGGCGGCGGCAATCGCCGCCCGCCAGTCGTTCAACGCTATGCGCTGGGCCGGCGGCTGGGAGGTCGTCGGCAGGCGCTGCCAGATTTCGTCGAACGCTGCCCGCCACGCCGCCACGCTGAGTGTCGGCAGCGCCTCCCGCAGATGAAACTTGCGCACCGTCGCGCTACCGCGCGTCTGGGTCAGCGGCCGCCCGGATAACAGCCCATAGGAGATGAGGGTCGACGACCCGGGCAGCACCGACAGCAGCGTATTCGCCAGTTCGCCGCCCACCGCGTCAAACACCAGATCGCTGTGCTGGCTGACCTTCTCCATCAGCGCCCGGTCGGTATCGAGGATCGGATAGATCCCGGCCTGTTCCAGGCGCGCCCGATGCTGCGGCGAGCGAATAATCCCGCTCACCGAGCGGGCGCCCATCGCCAGCGCCCACTGCCCCAGCAGACTGGCGCAGGAGGACGATGCCGCGGTCAGCACGAGGTGTTTTCCGGCAACCGGCCAGCGCTTGAGCATCAGCATCGCCGTCAGCGGATTGATATACCCGCGGGCGGCCAGCAGATCGTCAACTGCCGCCGGCACCGGCACCAGCCAGGTCTCATCCAGATCGATAAACCGCTGCCAGGTGCCGCCCCCGCGCAGGGGCAGCACCCGCTGGCCCGCGGCTAACCGGCTGCCGTATGGCGCGGCGACCACCTCGCCAAGGCCTTCATAGCCGGCGACGGCCGGCAGTCGGGTGCGGTGGCGATAGGCGCCGGTCACGGGGATCAGATCCGAAGGATTCACCGGGGCAAAGCGCATCCTGACCCGCACCCGTCCGCCCGCCAGCGGCGCCAGCGGCAGGCGTTTCAGGGTCAGCACGGCGGCCGGCGGCCCGTAGCGGTCATAAACAATGGCGTCGTTGAACATCGACTGGCTCCAGACAACGAAAGTCGGGATCATAGCAGATCCCGCTTCCAGTGGCTCGCACCCGCGCCAGCCCGGGTCAGCCCGGGCCGTCGCTGGCCGCCGCCAGCAACGGCACGATGATATCGCTGAGCGGCGTCGGAATGCCGTGCTGACGCCCGCGACGCTGCACCACGCCGTTACGAATATCCCACTCCAGCGGTTGGCCATTGAGGCGATCGATCATAATCGAGGTGCTTAAGTCGGCAGGCGCCCGATGAAAGCCGGCGATAATCTCCTCCGGCACGCTGTCGCTCAGGGCGGCCCCTTCCGCCCGCGCCACCTGCAGGCATTCGCGCAGATAAGCCAGTCCGAGGGCAGTGATGTCCTCCCGGGCGAACATCCCGGCGCGTCGTCCGGTCAGCACCATCAGTCCGGCAACCGCGTTCTGCAACAGTTTGCGCCAGGCAACGGTGGTAAAATCAGCCGCCAGGTCCACCGCGCAGCGGGTTCCCGCCAGCGCCTGCTGCACCCGCTCTGCCCCCGGCAGATCCGGCAGCGTCAGGCGCGGCGTGGCGCGCAACCAGACAGAGGCATCGGCATCGCGCTGCGCCGGGAACCAGACCACCGACGGCAGCACCGTCGCGCCGCCGGTCAAGGGGGCAAACTGCTGGCGCTGCTCAACGCCGTTTTGCAGCACGCACACCACGGTGTCAGGGGAACACAGGGCCGTCAGCCAGGGGGCGATGGCCTCCGTCTGGGTGGTTTTCACCGCGACAAAGACCAGGTCGAAGGGGGCGGCTATCGCCATCGGGTCGGTGTACACCGGGCCGGGCACCACGATCTCACCTTCGTCAGTGCGCAGCACCAGCGCCGAATGGGCGGTACGCCCGCAGACCATCGGCGCCCTCCCCCTCTCAAACAGGGCGGCGGCAATCGTGGTGCCGATGGCGCCGGGACCAATTAGCGCAACCTTAGGAAATGCTGTCATGCCGAAGACCTCCTGATGATTCACCGCCAGATTAGGCAAAGATTGCCCTCCACAGTAGCGAGAAAGACCGGAAGTCGGCAAGGGGCGCGTCGGGAAAGCCTTTCGCCTTCCCCGACGGAGGGCTAGTAGCGCACGCAGACGGATTTGGTTTCGCACCAGCCGTCGAGCCAGTCAGGGCCGAAATCGCGGCCGGTACCAGACTGCTTCATGCCGCCGAAAGGCAGGTTGGCGTCAATCAGGGTATGGCTGTTGACCCATACCGTTCCCGCCTGCAGACGGTCGGTGTAGTTCAGGGCCTGGGTCAGATCGCGGGTCCAGACGCTGGCGGTCAGACCAAAATCGCTGTCGTTGGCCAGGCGCAGCGCCTCCTCGCCATCGGCCACTCGCACCAGGTTCACCACCGGGCCAAAAACCTCCTCACGGCTGAGACGCAGTCCGGCGTCGGGGTTTACCACCAGCGTTGGCGGAATATAGTACCCTCCCGCGTCTGGTCCGGCGCTGCCGCTGATAAGCTCTGCCTTCTGCTGGCGAGCCTCTTCGAGGTAGGCCGCCACCTTGTCGCAGTGGGCCCGGGAGACCACCGGGTTGATCTGCGCCGTCTCCTGCATCCCCGGCCCCACCTGCAGCGATTTCACCGCCTGCTCGAAGCCGCTGACCAGGGTGTCAAACAGCGGCGCTTCGATGTAGATCCGCGAGCTGGCGGCGCAGACCTGCCCCTGATTGAGGAAGCTTCCGGTCATCAGCCCCTCAATAACCCACTGGGGGTCGGCGTCTTTGAGCACAATCGCCGGATTCTTGCCACCCAGCTCCAGGGTCAGGCGGTCGGCAGCCACGCGGGCAATCTGTTTCCCGGTCGCCGTCGAGCCGGTAAAGCTAACCTTCGCCACCTGCGGATGGGCGGTCAGCGCCGCACCGCAGCCGGCGCCGCTGCCGGTGACCACGTTGAACACCCCGTCAGGAATGCCCGCCTGGGTCGCCAGCTCCGCCACCCGCAGCAGGGTCAGCGGGGTGGTTTCCGAGGGTTTGATGACGATCGAACAGCCCGCCGCCAGGGCCGGCATGACCTTCCACATGCCGATCATCAGCGGGAAATTCCACGGGACGATGCCCGCCACCACCCCGACCGGCTCTTTTTTGGTCCACGCCTGGTAACGCGCCCCTTGCGGGAACGGGATCGAAACGTCCAGCGTCCGGCCGCTGATCTTGGTGGTCAGCCCCGCGGTGTAGCGCATCCAGTTCAGGGTGCAGCCGACCTCAAAGGCGCGGGAGATGGCAATGGATTTCCCCTGCTCGAGGGTTTCCAGTTGCGCCAGCTCTTCGCCGTGCTGCTCCACCAGATCGGCAAAACGCAGCAGGATGCGTTCACGGTCAGCCGGGGTGCGCCCGGCCCAGCGGCGATCGACAAAAGCGCGCCAGGCAGACATCACCGCCCGGTCGACATCCGCCGGGCTGGCGTCGGCGGTGGTGGCAATCGCCTGCCCGGTGGCCGGATCCCAGACGGTTAACCGGTTTTCGCTCTGCGCGGCGCAGGGGGCGCCGTCGATATACAGGCCATGCTGACGGTCTAAAAACTGCTGGACGCTGGCAAGCAGCGCTATCTGTGAGGTGGACATACCCTTTCCTTATTCATCGCGGATAGTGCTTTCAGTCTATGTCTGGTTGGCGGTTGGCGCTTTTTTCTCTGTGACATTCGTTTGCGCCGCTGTGACAGTCGCCGCAATTCCGTCGTCTGCCCTCGCAGAAATGTGCCGCGGGTAATAGTTCTTTCATATACCCGCCATCGCGCCCTTGCCTGAGGCGACACAAATGCAACAATGCAGAAACATTGTTATTACAGGAGAAGGGCGAATGATGACCACGGCAGAGGGGGGGCTGGCATATCAGCGCTGGCTGGCGACGATCAATCAGGTCTGCGGCCATTTCGCCGCCCGGCCGCTGAAGGAGAGTTTTCCACGGCGAGATTGACGCCCGCTACGCCGGCAGCCTCAAGGTCAGTACCGTCACCGCCGCCGGCGTCAATCTCTACCGCACACGCAATGAGATAAAACGCGATAACGACGCCTGGTTCTATACCGTGTTTCAGCTCGCCGGCGAAGCCATCATCGAACAGGACGATCGCCAGGTGACGCTGGCGGCAGGCGATATCACGTTAATCGACGCCGCCCGCCCATGCTCCATCGTCTGGCAGCAGACTTCGCGTCAGGCCTCGTTGCTGCTGCCGCGCCAGCGGGTGGCGCCCACAGGGGACATCACTACCGCCTGCCGGCTGGACAAATCTCTGCCAATGGTCCAGCTCAGCCAGCGACTGCTGCTGGAAAGCATGGGCGGCACGACGCTCTCCGCCAGCGAGAGCGAAGCCGCGCTGGAGGCGATCGCCTGCCTGTTGCGCCCGGTGCTGCATCAGCGCGATCCTGCCCCTTCCCGGCGGGAAAAGCAGTTTCAGAAGATTATTGCGTTAATCGATGCGTCCATTCAGTCGGAGCATCTGCGTCCGGAGTGGCTGGCCAGCGAGACGGGCATGTCGGTACGCAGCCTGTACCGGCTGTTTGCCGACCAGGGGCTGGTGGTGGCGCAGTATATTAAGAACCGGCGGTTGGATCTGTGTGCCCAGGCGTTACAGAACGTCCATGACGATGAAAAGCTGGCGGGGATCGGCTACCGCTGGGGCTTCAGCGACCACAGCCATTTCTCCACCGCCTTTAAGCAGCGCTTTGGCGTCACCCCGGGGGAATACCGCAAGCGCTGTCGCTAATTATTTGCGCAGCCACTGGCCGTTCAATCCCTGGACGTACTCCCCGGGCTGCGCGCGGGCCACCAGCTTCTGCCCGGCCATTTTCGCCACTTCATCCACCGGCAGATTGTTGTCATCCGCCAGCTGCTGGTAGCTTTCGCTGCGCGCGGCGTTAATCTGCTTTACCAGCGCCAGCGTCTCTTTATCCTGACGCAGCGGCGCGAGATAGCCGTTCAGCGTCTCCCCCACTCGTCCCTGCTGGCGCGCTTCGCTCAGGGTCAACGCCAGCGCGGGCGCGCTGAGTAAAGCCAGCGTCAGCGCCGCGGTTAACAGTCGTTTTCTCATCGTCGCCTCAGAACAAATCGCTGCGGGATTTGAGCAGGTTTTCCACATCCTTATCGACCTTGATATGGATCTCATGCTCAATTTTGACATTCATATTGATGGTGATGGGCTCTTTCGACGCCGCGATTTCGATGCGCGGCGTACAGCCGGCGAGCAGCATCGACGCCACCATGGCCAGTAACAGCTTCTTCATTTAGGTTCCTTACATGTCTTACCGTCCGTACAGCGCCGTACGGGCAGCGTAGCATTCTGCTCGAGCCACGCCTGTAAATTGTCGCCGAAGCGCAAACTGCGCCACAGGTCGAAAATATTCTCTTCATGAGCGTAGTTTAAATGCACGGTACTGCTTTTCCCTTCCACCCGGCTGGTGCCGTTGATGCTGGCCTTAAGCGTCAACACGCCCAGATTATCGAGGTTAATCTGCGTCCACGAGCGGGAGATTTCCATATAGCGCAGCCAGTTAATCGCCGCCCCGGCGGAGACGTTATCCGCCACCAGCGCATCGGCGGTGTCTTTATCCAGCCGCAGGGTCATCGGTCCGTCATTGCGCAGCCAGCCGTCGTGGATGATCCATTGATTATTCTCCAGCCACAGCGGCAGCGCGCCGCTCACCGCGCCGGACATGGCGAACTGTTTCACCTTGACGGCGCTGGTCAGTTCGCTGCTGGAGATATGCTGCAGGCGGATCAACGCCGGGTCGCGCTGCGGCATACGCAGCTGCAGCAGCGTCAGTTTCCCGCCTAACAGATCGACGCTGACGTCGCTGAGCTGCAGCGGATTGGCCTCGCTCCACGGCCAGGTGCCCTGCAGGTCCGCCGTCAGATTACGCGCGGTGACCTGGTTGACGATTTCGCCAATGCGCAGGGAGACCGGGCGGCGGGTGCCCAGCTGCCAGTGACCGTCGCTGAAGCGGAACGGCAGGACGAAGTCGACGCCGTTGATCTGGTTATCCGGCATCCAGGCGCTGCCGCCCTTCAGGACGCCATGGCCGCCCGCCTCAAATCCCTGCCCGGCTGCCGCCGAGAAGGCCACCTGCGCGTAGAGACTGCCTTCGCGCAGGTTCATCTTCCAGTCCGGCGGCACCAGCGGCTGGAACACCGTCAGCGACTGTTTTGGCCACCACGCCTGGCCGCGCAGCCGTTCGCCGTCCCAGCGCCCGGACAGACGCACCGGACCGATAGCCTCGGCATGCAGGGCGCCGGTGAACTGGAACCACGTCGGGTCCCGACCGTCGAGGGCGAATTTCAGCGTTGAGGCCGGGAGATAGCTGCCGCCGGAGAAGGTGGTTTTGGCGGCGTCCAGCGACAGCGCGCCGGTCAACCGCGGATGCTCAGCATCGCGCAGCCAGCGGATCGGCTGCTCGAGGGTCAGACGCGGGGTGCTGACCCGCATTGTGCCGTACTCAAGCTTATCGAAGCCGGTGGAAAGGCTGCTCAGGGTAATAGCATTGTCGCGCCACTCCCCGCTGCCCTTCACATCCCAGCGCGCCTGCATCGGGGTAAAATGTCCCTCGCCCCAGTAGCGCCACTGCCAGCGGCCGCTGTCGGGCAGAAAATCGCTCGCCTGACCGTCCAGATGCAGCGTAAAGTCGCCCATCTGCTGCTCATGGGCGCGAAGGATCGCCTGCAGGCGGCCATCGACGCCCTGCTGGGTGACCTTTACCCCGGCCAGCGGCCAGCGGATTTCGTCAATATTCAGCGCGTCGATCACCCGCCCGCGCGAGCGCAGCAACGCACCGGGGTGAAAAGCCAGCTGCGGGCTGATCAGCGGCCCGCTGAGCTGAGCCGGCAGCGCCGCGTATAGTATCACCTCCCCCAGCTTGGCCTCGCCGGTGAGCCGCAGCGGCAGATCGCTGTTATCCATGCTCAGCTTGCCCGGACCAATATTCAGTACCGCATTGCCCTTCCCGGCATGCCCCTCGGTGAGAACATTCAGGCGACCGCTGACGATCATCTGTTCGGTGCCCTGCTGCCAGTTACCCACCGACAGCGCCACCCGCCCGCGTAGCGGATACGCCTCGTAACGGGTGCGCCAGCGGCCGTCGCTGATAGTGATCCGCTCCGGGGTGATCTCCCACGGCAGGTCCAGAATAGGCTCTACCTCACCCCGCGGGGTGACCAGCAGCTGGCCGCGATTGTGCTGCCACTCGAGCTCAGCATCGATCCATTCCGCAGTCTGCGGGAATTCGAAGGTGCCCTGCATCTGACCGTCGACCGGCAGACCATCCGGCACCAGCGGCAGATGGAAGGTCCCCACCAGCTTCACCGGCGGCTGACTGAGTCTGCAGGCGCGCCTGCAGACTCAGTTCCTTCCCGGCAAAGCCGATATCCTGCTGCGCAGGCGTTAATGACATTACCAGCCGCCCCTGCCATTTCTCCCACGGCGAGAGCCGCAGATTGTCAATGGTTAACCAGCTATAGGGCAACATCGATTGCCATTCGGCAAGCGTGCGCGGTGAACCGGGAGAGGGATCGCTGGCCGGCAGTTTGCTCAGGCAGGCGCTGTTGATCTCCAGCTGGCCAATATGTAGCCGCCAGCGGCTGGGACGCGAGAGACGGGCATCGGTCACCCGGGCGATTTCACAGTCGCCCACCAGATAACGCAGATCGGGGATCAGCAGGGCCGACCGCGTCAGGCGCGGGCTCTCCTGCAAAGAGATACGCGTGCCCACGGGCAGCCAGATGCCCGCCAGCGTCGGCACCCAGTGGGTTAGCGTCAACAGCAGGGTTAGCGGCAATAACACCAGAACTAACACCAGCGCGATGGCGGCTTTATATTTACCCTTCATGGGCAGTTAATATCCTGATTCAACATAAGTAAAAGCCGAAAGGCGTCCATTGTGACACGTTCGACCAGTGAGTGAAAGTTTACGGCCTGTTAAAGCATAGTTGCCAGCCGGACTCGCGGCGCGACGTTCGGCCATTATCATTTAACTGTTGTTTAAGTCGCCCCTGCCACACTCCAGCCAGACGGGAATAGCTTGCGGGAGAGGCGGTGTCGTTAATTATCTCGCTCATAGAGAGCGCACAGGACCACTATCCATGGGTATTGCTGATTGTTTTTCTGCTTACCTTCACTAAATCCTGCGCATTGGTCTCGCTGGCAATCCCCGGCACCTCCGGCCTGCTGCTGCTGGGAACATTCGCTTCCGCCAGCATCGGACATTTCCTGTTAATGTGGTCCAGCGCCAGCCTCGGCGCCATCGGCGGATTCTGGCTATCGTGGCGGCTGGGCATTCGCTACCGTCATCGCCTCACCCATCTACGCTGGCTGACCGCCGAGCGTCTGGCCCGCAGCCGCCTCTTCTTTCAGCGCTATGGCCCGTGGGCTATCTTTTTCAGCCGCTTTCTCTCTCCCCTGAGGGCTACGCTGCCCTTCGTTAGCGGCGCCAGCAGTCTGCCGCTGTGGTCGTTTCAGCTGGCTAACGTCAGCTCCGGTCTGCTGTGGCCGCTTCTGCTGCTCGCCCCCGGCGCTTTCAGCCTCAGTTTGTGGTGAAAAAACTTTGTCTTTCAAAGAGATTCCGCAAGTCCGCGATATGCTCTAGAATTAGGATTAGCACCCTCTCATTAAACTATTTTTTAATAATTGTACGATTATTTTAAATATGCTACCGTGACGGTATAATCACTGGAGAAAAGTCTTATGAAAATCGCGGTTTATAGTACGAAGCAGTACGATAAAAAGTATCTGCAGCACGTTAATGATGCATACGGCTTTGAACTGGAATTCTTCGATTTCCTGCTGACAGCGAAGACTGCCAAAACCGCCAACGGTTGCGAAGCGGTATGTATCTTCGTCAATGACGACGGCAGCCGCCCGGTGCTGGAAGAGCTGAAGGCCCACGGGGTGAAATATATCGCCCTGCGCTGCGCCGGGTTTAACAACGTCGACCTTGAGGCGGCAAAGGAGCTTGGCCTGCGCGTCGTGCGCGTTCCAGCTTACTCTCCGGAAGCGGTCGCTGAGCATGCGATCGGTATGATGATGTCGCTCAACCGCCGCATCCACCGCGCTTACCAGCGTACCCGCGATGCCAATTTCTCCCTCGAAGGCCTCACCGGCTTCACCATGTACGGCAAAACCGCCGGGGTGATCGGCACCGGGAAAATTGGCGTAGCGATGTTGCGGATCCTCAAAGGTTTCGGCATGCGCCTGCTGGCGTTCGACCCGTACCCAAGCGCCGCCGCGCTGGAGCTGGGGGTGGAATATGTTGACCTCGCCACGCTGTACAAGGAATCGGACGTGATCTCCCTGCACTGTCCGCTGACCGACGAAAACTACCACCTGCTCAATCGCGAAGCCTTCGATCAGATGAAAGACGGGGTGATGGTGATCAACACCAGCCGCGGCGCCCTGATCGACTCTCAGGCGGCCATCGACGCCCTGAAGCACCAGAAAATTGGCGCGCTGGGGCTGGACGTTTATGAGAACGAACGCGATCTGTTCTTTGAAGACAAATCCAACGACGTGATCCAGGACGATGTCTTCCGCCGCCTCTCCGCCTGCCATAACGTGCTGTTTACCGGCCACCAGGCGTTCCTCACCGCCGAGGCGCTGATCAGCATTTCGGAGACCACTCTGGGTAACCTGCAGCAGGTCGCCAACGGCGAAACCTGTCCGAACGCCATCGTCTAATGCCTTTCCCTTTTGTGCTCCTCTCCCGGGGGGAGCACATTCAGATAATCCCCACAGATCCCCGCTGCGATACCGTTACACTGGCTTGGTTTTATTAGTTATGTGAATGTTTTGGAGTGAAAATGAACAAATTTGCGGCGCTTCTGGCGGCAGGTATGCTGCTGTCCGGCTGTGTCTATAACAGTAAAGTGTCCACCGGTGCGGAACAGCTGCAGCATCATCGTTTCGTGCTGACCAGCGTCAACGGCCAGGCGGTCAACGCCAGCGACCGGCCGCTGGAGCTGAGCTTCGGTGAGAAGATGGCTATTACGGGCAAGATGTATGTATCCGGCAATATGTGCAACGGCTTTAGCGGGGAAGGTAAAGTGTCGGACGGCGAGCTGAAGGTCAAATCGCTGGCGATGACCCGGATGCTGTGCCACGATGCCCAGCTCAATACCCTGGATGCGACGATCGACAAGATGCTGCGCGAGGGTGCGCAGGTCGATCTGACGGAAAACCAGTTGACGCTGGCGACCGCCGACCAGACGCTGGTCTATAAGCTCGCCGACCTGATGCACTAGCCGGCGTTGAGGTGCCGCTGACGCTGCCCCGCGACGGGGCCGCTGTTAGTAGCCGCAGCTGCCGCCCGCCAGCGCCTGCTCGCTGCAGCGTTTGCCGTTCGGCAGCGCGCACATGCCAATCGCCGAACCATCGAGCTGACGAGCCACCGATAACGAGCCGCCTATCATGGCGCAGTTGGCCTGACCGGCGTCGCTCATCGCCGCCCGCATTCCCGGCGTGACGTGCGCCGCCGTGGCCTGCTGAACGGGTTCACTACTGCACGCGGACAGCAACAGCGCCGCACATCCTACTAACATCGCAGCTCGCATTCTCTCTCCCCTCGGAAACGTCTTAAAAAAGCAAACCCCAGAATAATAGGCAGCGTGGCGGGCGGCGTCGAGAGGGGAAGTACGTATTTATGCGCCTCATTAACATTTTCTAGCAAATTTTCGCCTAAAGCTTGATCTGCCTCGGCCATGTCGCCCGGCGCAGGTGGTTCATCTCCCGGCAGGCAGCCATTTTCTCCGCGAACCACGCAAAATATTGATCTGGTCACGGGTACCCGGCGCATTGAGGACACAAATGCAAAAATGGCGGGGTCAGCGGTTTGCTAAACTACCCCTTATATAATTACAGGGCGCGTCGCGGTTTCACGCGTCCATTCTTTTGCGCAATGTAAGGGTGTCTTCATATGATTACGATTGATGGTAATGGCGCGGTCGCTTCCGTCGCGTTTCGCACCAGTGAAGTTATCGCCATCTACCCGATCACGCCCAGTTCAACGATGGCGGAACAGGCTGACGCCTGGGCCGGCAATGGGCTGAAAAACGTCTGGGGCGATGTTCCCCGCGTGGTCGAAATGCAGTCGGAGGCGGGCGCCATTGGCGCCGTACATGGCGCGCTGCAGACCGGCGCCCTCTCCACCTCCTTTACCTCATCGCAGGGCCTGCTGCTGATGATCCCCACCCTGTACAAACTGGCCGGCCAGCTGATGCCGTTTGTGCTGCACGTCGCCGCCCGCACTGTCGCTACCCATGCGTTGTCGATCTTCGGCGACCATTCCGATGTCATGGCCGTCCGCCAGACCGGGTGCGCCATGCTGTGCGCCAGCAGCGTTCAGGAAGCGCAGGATTTCGCGCTCATCTCGCATATCGCCACCCTGCAAAGCCGGGTGCCGTTTATTCATTTCTTTGATGGTTTCCGTACATCGCACGAAATCAACAAAATCGCCCCGCTGGCGGATGACACTATTCGCGCCCTGCTGCCGCAGGATAAGATCGCTGAGCATCGCCAGCGCGCGCTCAATCCGGAACACCCGGTGATCCGCGGAACCTCGGCCAACCCCGACACTTACTTCCAGTCCCGGGAGGCCACCAATCCGTGGTACGACGCGGTGTATGACCATGTCGAGAAAGCGATGGACGACTTCGCTGCCGCCACCGGCCGTCAGTACAAACCGTTTGAGTTTTACGGCCACCCGCAGGCAGAGCGCGTGATCGTCATTATGGGCTCGGCCATCGGCACCTGCGAAGAGGTGGTCGATGAGTTGCTGAGTCGCGGCGAGAAAGTCGGCGTGCTAAAAGTCCGCCTCTATCGCCCGTTCTCCGCCGCCCACCTGCTGGCGGCGCTGCCGGAAAGCGCCCGCGCGGTTGCCGTACTGGATCGCACCAAAGAACCCGGCGCGCTTGCCGAACCGCTTTACCTCGACGTGATGACCGCCCTGGCGGAAGCCTTTAACCGCGGCGAGCGCGAGACGCTACCGCGCACTATCGGCGGCCGCTACGGTCTCTCCTCCAAGGAGTTTGGTCCGGAATGCGTGCTGGCGATATTCAGTGAACTGCAGGCCGCCCAGCCGAAGCCGCGCTTTACCGTCGGGATCTATGATGACGTGACCAACCTGTCGCTGCCGTTGGGCGAAAATACCCTGCCGGCAGAGGCCAAGCTCGAGGCCCTGTTCTACGGCCTCGGCAGCGACGGCAGCGTATCAGCCACCAAAAACAACATCAAAATCATCGGCAACTCGACCCCATGGTTCTCCCAGGGCTATTTTGTCTATGACTCGAAGAAAGCGGGCGGCCTCACCGTCTCGCATCTGCGGGTCAGCGAAAAACCGATTCGTTCATCGTATCTGATTTCGCAGGCTGATTTCGTCGGCTGCCACCAGCTGCAGTTTATCGATAAATACCAGATGGCCGAGCGGCTGAAGCCCGGCGGCATTTTCCTGCTCAACACGCCGTACAGCGCCGATGAGGTCTGGTCCCGCCTGCCCCAGGAAGTCCAGGCCACCCTGAATCAGAAAAAAGCGCGTTTTTACGTGGTCAACGCGGCAAAGATCGCCCGCGAATGCAGCCTCGGGGCGCGCATTAATACCGTGATGCAGATGGCCTTTTTCCATTTAACCCAGATCCTGCCGGGTGATAGCGCGCTGGCGGAACTGCAGGCAGCCATCGCCAAAAGCTACAGCAGTAAAGGTCAGGAGCTGGTGGAGCGCAACTGGCAGGCGCTGGCCCTGGCCCGTGAATCACTGGCGGAAGTACCGCTCCAGCCGGTGAACGCCAGCAGTCCGAACCGCCCGCCGGTGGTCTCCGACGCCGCGCCGGATTTCGTCAAAACGGTCACCGCCGCGATGCTGGCCGGGCTCGGCGATGCGCTGCCGGTCTCTGCCCTGCCGCCGGACGGCACCTGGCCCATGGGCACCACCCGCTGGGAGAAACGCAACATCGCCGAAGAGATCCCCATCTGGAAGGAAGCGCTGTGTACTCAGTGCAACCACTGCGTCGCCGCCTGCCCGCACTCGGCGATCCGCGCCAAAGTGGTCGCCCCGGAAGAGATGGAGAACGCCCCTGCCAGCCTGCATTCGCTGGATGTGAAATCCCGCGATATGCGCGGGCAGAAATACGTTCTGCAGGTCGCCCCGGAAGACTGCACCGGCTGCAACCTGTGCGTCGAAGTGTGCCCGGCAAAAGACCGCCAGAACCCGGAGATCAAGGCCATCAATATGATGTCCCGCCTGGAGCATGTGGAAGAGGAGAAGGTCAATTACGAGTACTTCCTCAACCTGCCGGAAATCGACCGCAGCAAACTTGAGCGCATTGATATTCGCACCTCGCAGCTGATTAGCCCGCTGTTTGAATACTCCGGCGCCTGCTCGGGCTGTGGCGAAACGCCGTATATCAAACTGCTGACCCAGCTGTACGGCGACCGAATGCTGATTGCCAACGCCACCGGCTGCTCCTCCATTTACGGCGGCAACCTGCCCTCGACACCGTACACTACCGACGCCAACGGCCGCGGCCCGGCGTGGGCCAACTCGCTGTTTGAGGATAACGCCGAATTCGGGCTCGGCTTCCGCTTGACCGTCGACCAGCATCGCCAGCGCGTGATGCGCCTGCTGAGCGAATTCGCCGACAAGCTGCCGGCAGAGCTGAACGCGGCGCTGCACGCCGAGGCGACGCCGGAAGTTCGCCGCGAACAGGTGGCGGCCCTGCGTCAGGCGCTGGCCGGCGTGGCGGGAGCTGAAGAGCTGCTGACCGATGCCGACGCACTGGTGGAGAAATCCGTCTGGCTGATCGGCGGCGACGGCTGGGCTTACGATATCGGCTTCGGCGGCCTGGACCATGTACTGAGCCTGACGGAAAACGTCAATATTCTGGTGCTGGACACCCAGTGTTACTCCAACACCGGCGGGCAGGCGTCAAAAGCCACCCCGCTGGGAGCAGTGACTAAGTTTGGCGAGCATGGCAAACGCAAGGCGCGTAAAGATCTGGGCGTCAGCATGATGATGTACGGGCATGTTTATGTGGCGCAAATTTCGCTGGGCGCGCAGCTGAACCAGACGGTAAAAGCGATTCAGGAAGCGGAAGCCTATCCGGGGCCATCGCTGATCATCGCCTATAGCCCTTGCGAAGAGCATGGCTACGATCTGGCGCTCAGCCACGACCAGATGCGTCAGCTGACCGCCACCGGCTTCTGGCCGCTCTACCGCTTCGACCCGCGTCGGGCAGACGAAGGCAAGATCCCGCTGGCGCTAGATTCCCGTCCGCCATCAGACGCGCTGGCCGAGACGCTGCTGAATGAGCAACGTTTCCGCCGCCTGAACGCCCAGCAGCCTGAAGTGGCGGAGCAGCTATGGAAAGACGCCGCCGCCGATCTGCAGAAGCGCTATGACTTCCTCGCCCAGCTGGCTGGCAAAGCGGAGAAATCGCCAAGCGAAGGTTAACCGCCCCGTCACCTTTGTCCATAAAAAAAGCCCGAACACAACGTTCGGGCTTGTCGTTTTACCGATAAACAACATCATTCCGCAGAATGAGACGGCAATAATAAATTATTGGCATGACAATAAAGGCATATAACGCGCAAATAATACGTGATTAGCCCGGGCATGTATAATTTTTATTTTGTATATTATCTATAAATGCATTCAGCATAATTATCACCATTTCATTGGTATTATTTATTTTAGATTTTACTTATATCGTAACAATTGAGTCTTACCGGATCTCAGACCGCTCCTTTAGCATGAGTTCACTTCCCACCCGGAAGTTAAAACATAAAAACAGTTAAAGGAATTTCTTCATGAAAAGAAAAGTACTGGCCCTCGTTATTCCGGCTTTATTAGCCGCCGGTGCCGCGCATGCGGCGGAAATTTATAATAAAGACGGGAATAAATTAGATCTCTATGGCAAGGTAGATGGTCTGCATTATTTCTCCAGCGACTCGAAAAAAGACGGCGATCAAACTTATTTACGTTTTGGCTTTAAAGGCGAAACCCAGATCAACGATATGCTTACCGGCTATGGCCAGTGGGAATATAACGTTCAGGCCAACAACACCGAGACCTCCAGCGATCAGGCGTGGACCCGTCTGGCATTCGCCGGTATCAAAGTGGGCGATTACGGCTCCTTCGACTACGGTCGTAACTACGGCGTGCTGTACGACGTTGAAGGCTGGACCGATATGCTGCCGGAGTTCGGCGGCGACTCCTACACCTATGCGGATAACTTTATGGCAGGCCGCGCCAACGGCGTCGCAACCTACCGCAACAGCGATTTCTTCGGTCTGGTGGAGGGTCTGAACTTCGCCCTGCAGTATCAGGGCAAAAACGAAGGCCAGAACGCGCAGGATATCAACGTCGGCACCAATAACCGCAGCAGCGACAGCGATGTTCGCTTCGACAATGGCGATGGTTTCGGCCTCTCCACTTCCTACGACTTCGGCATGGGCATCAGCGCGGCGGCAGCTTACACCTCGTCTGACCGTACTAACGATCAGATGACCCAGACCAACGCGCGCGGCGATAAAGCGGAAGCATGGACCGCCGGCCTGAAGTACGACGCCAACGATATCTACCTGGCGACCATGTACTCTGAAACCC
>OGDG01000166.1_pt1 | contig 44210 bp, 37 predicted proteins | sample 1570391 | NCBI WGS metagenome assembly OGDG01 (sample SAMEA2582186, study PRJEB24529) | metagenome | biome: Human gut stool | place: China | collected 2011 | reverse complement strand
TGCTACACGCAAAAAGGACACTCCCAAATTTTCACTTGGAAAGTGTCCTTAAAGTACAAAATATAAAATTGAATGTCGCACAAAACGTATTATTAAGTATTATTCCGTATCATGCGTAGCAAATTTGTAGTAAATTTGTAGTAAATCGTAATCTACACGGCTGAATTTTTTTTACTGATTTTTGAGCTTAGTACAGCTTTGCACCTGCCGGGATTCTGTCATTTACCATCAGAAGGTTCAGTCCCTCGTGACCGTCTTCCTCGTGTACTGCTGAAATCAGCATACCCTCGGAATCAATTCCCATCATCTTTCTCGGTGGCAGATTTACGATAGCGATTGCTGTCTTTCCAACCAGTTCTTCCGGCTCGTAATACTCGTGAATACCGCTTAAAATCACACGGTCTTTGCGTTCTCCGTCATCTAATGTAAACTTCAGAAGCTTCTTTGACTTCGGTACTGCTTCACAAGCTAAAATCTTAACTGCACGGAAATCAGATTTTGCAAATGTATCGAAATCTACCATCTCTTCAAAGATTGGCTCAATCTTCACATTAGAGAAATCAATCTTTTCAGACTCAGTTTTTACATTTTTTTCAGGTGCTTCAGAAGCTGTATTATTTACATCATTTTTCTTATTTACACCATCTAACGACTTCATTGTTGGGAAGAGCAGAACATCTCTAATCGCAGGTGAATCTGTAAGCAGCATAACAAGTCTGTCGATACCATAACCGATACCGCCTGTTGGTGGCATACCTACTGCAAGTGCGTTAAGGAAGTCCTCATCTGTGTGCTGTGCTTCCTCGTCACCGTTCTCTGCGTTCTTATCCTGCTGTGCGAAACGCTCTCTCTGGTCGATTGGGTCGTTAAGCTCTGAGTATGCATTACACATTTCCCATGTATTAATGAAAAGCTCGAAACGTTCAACCTTCTCTGGATCAGATGGCTTCTTCTTAGTAAGTGGAGATATTGCAAGAGGATGATCCATAATGAATGTAGGCTGGATTAAATTCTCCTCGCAGTACTCCTCAAAGAAGAGATTGATGATGTCGCCCTTAGTGTGACGCTCCTCAAACTCAATTCCTCTCTCCTTAGCAAGAGCCTTAGCTTCTTCGTCAGTCTTAATTGTATCAAAATCAACACCGGCGTATTCCTTAATTGCGTCATTCATAGTAAGTCTTCTGAATGGCTTTCCAAGGTCAATCTCAGTGCCGTTGTAAGTAATCTTAGTTGTACCGCATACAGTCTCAGCAAGATGTCTGAACATACTCTCAGTAAGTTCCATCATTCCTTCGTAATCTGTGTATGCCTGGTAAAGCTCCATAAGCGTGAACTCAGGGTTGTGTCTTGTATCAACACCCTCGTTACGGTATACTCGTCCGATTTCATAAACTCTTTCAAGACCACCAACGATAAGTCTCTTAAGATAAAGTTCTAATGAAATACGAAGTTTAACGTCTTCATCAAGTGCATTGTAATGAGTCTCAAATGGTCTTGCGGCAGCACCACCTGCATTAGATACAAGTGTTGGTGTCTCAACTTCCATGAAATCTCTGCCATCAAGGAACTTTCTGATTTCCTTGATAATCTTAGATCTCTTTACAAATGTTTCCTTAACCTCAGGATTCATTATTAAATCAACATATCTCTGACGGTATCTCATATCAGTATCTGTGATTCCGTGGAACTTTTCTGGAAGTACCTGTAAACTCTTAGAAAGAAGAGTAATCTCCTCAGCGTGAACTGAAATCTCTCCTGTCTTAGTTCTGAAGATGAATCCTTTGATACCGAAGATATCACCGATATCAGACTTCTTGAAGTCTGCATATGCTTCTTCGCCAATTGCATCTCTTGAAATATATGCCTGCATTCTGCCCTTAAGATCAGCAATGTTACAGAAAGATGCCTTTCCCATTACTCTCTTGAACATCATACGTCCAGCAAAGCTTACATTGATTGGAGAAGCATCCATAATAGCTCTTCTCTCATTGTAATCAGCAGTAACTGCTTCTCTTGCCTGTTGCTCATCTAAACCTTCAGTATTAACTGCTGGTCTGTCACCGAGAAGTTCCTTCTCATGTGCTTCATAGATAGCTCTTATTTCGTCTGTGTGATGTGTTACATCATACTTTGTTATCTGAAATGGATCCTTACCTGCGTCCTGAAGGTTCTTTAACTTTTCCATACGAACCTTAATCTGCTCGTTAACGTCAGGCTGCTGTGCAGATTTATTATCTCCCATGAATGAGTATCTCCTTTTCTATACGTTACTGAAATATATCTTTATTAGTCGTTCTTTACAGATACAACTGTATATTCAATCTCTCCAACAGGTGCTTCTACCTTAACAGTATCACCCTTCTTCTTTCCAATAAGAGCTGCACCAAGTGGTGACTCATTAGAAATCTTGTTATTAAGGCTGTCTGCCTCTGATGAACCAACGATTGTATACTCGATATCCTCATCGAATTCTACGTCGTGAAGTACAACAACGCTCTCCATCTTAACTACATCTTTATTCTTATCGTTATCCTGAATAACCTCACAGTTAGCAAGAATTGCTTCAAGTTCTGCAATTTCTGTTTCAATATCTCTCTGCTCGTCCTTAGCTGCATCGTACTCAGCGTTCTCTGATAAATCGCCCTGCTCTCTTGCTTCCTTTAACTTCTGGGCAACTTCCTTTCTTCTGACAACCTTAAGCTCCTCAAGTCTTGCTACTCTTTCGTCATACCCCTTTTTAGTAAGAAACTGTTTCTCTGCCATGTTCTTATCACCTTTCTATATATATATGCTACACTAATATGCTTCTGCTCTACTAGAGAATAAAACCCCACAAGCGTCACAATATTATAAACTATCAGTTCCTGTCTGTCAATGTAACCCTTCCAGTATCCTATCCACAAGCCCATCAAACTGTTCCAGATTAGTAACCTGGTTAGCTTCATTTCTTAATGCTGCTGCATGCTTGATTCCTGCTGTATACCATGCAAAATGTTTTCTCATCTCGCGGATTCCTGTAAACTCGCCTTTTATCTCACACAGTCCTTTGGCATGTCTCTTAATCATCTGGCATATTTCTTCAACGGATGGTGGTTCAATTATTGTACCATTATTCATATATTCAGAAACCTGTCTGAATATCCATGGATTTCCTCTTGCTGCCCTTCCAATCATTATTCCGTCACAGCCTGTATGCTTCATCATATTAACAGCATCTTCGCCGCTTTTAATATCGCCATTACCAATAACTGGAATCGATACTGCTTCTTTGACCTGTCTTATTATATCCCAGTCTGCATGTCCTGAATAATACTGCTGCCTTGTTCTTGCATGGACTGCAACGGCAGCCCCGCCAGACTCCTCAATAACATGTGCTATCTCAGGCGCATTTATACTATTCTCATCAAATCCTGCCCTTATCTTGATTGTAAGCGGCTTATCAAGCGCATCAGCCATCTTCTCGACTATTCTTCCGACAAGCACAGGATCCTTCATAAGTGCCGAACCCTCACCGTTATTGACTACCTTTGGAACAGGACATCCCATATTGACATCAATTATATCAAACTCTCTTTCTGAAAGTCTCTTTGCTATATCAGCCATGATATCCGGGTCTGAACCAAAAAGCTGCAATGCAAGCGGCCTCTCCTCTGGCACTGTCTTCATCAGGTCTTCTGTATTCTTATTGTTATACAGCACAGCCTTAGCACTGACCATCTCTGTACACATAAGCCCACAGCCCTGCTCCTTGCATAAAAGTCGAAATGGCAGGTCTGTTACTCCTGCCATCGGTGCCAATGCAATATTGTTCTTTATCTCAACATTTCCAATTCTCATAATTACTCCATGCCTAAGAAGAATACCTTAAAGAACATCTCAAGTGATTCAAGAAGTTCTCTCTTCTCATACTGATACTTCTTGACGAGCATACCGCATGCTATCTCGTCATACAGTAAATCGCCCTCGTCTGCTGATGATTTGAACAAAAGATTGCCTTCCTCATCGAATTCCATATCAAGTATTCCACCAACTTCCTCTGTGAAAAGAACGCACATAATCTTTAACTCGTTCTTTACATCATCCGGAAGCTTATCAAAATCAGGGTTAAAATAGTATTTCTTCTCATAAGAATTAGATACACATAAAACTACATTTTCATCAAACATATCCATATAATCCTCTCACAGAAACCTCTCCGGTTCTGATAATCTTCTCGCCCTCGTCTGTCTTAATGATAAGTTCGCCCTCATCATTGATTCCAAGTGCTTTTCCAACAATTTCCTTGTCAGCATATATTGCCTTGACGTCGCCGCCCTTATTGACAAGCATTGAATTATAGTCTTCTTTAAGCCCAGCCAGATTCTGTGTCTTAACAAATGTATCATAGTACTTTGCAAAGCTCTCTGAAAATGCGGCTACTATACGGCTTCTTTTCAGATGGTCGCCAGTCTCAAGATACAGAGAAGAAGCTGTTGCCTTGATTGAATCATCAAATTCTGTCGTATTAACATTAATTCCCATACCAATAACTACATAATGTATGTAATCCATCTCAGCACTCATCTCTGTTAATATTCCACATACCTTCTTCTTATTAAGAACTATATCATTAGGCCACTTTATACGGCACTCTGCATCATTTCCGTCCTCTGTAAGAACCTTGTGGATTGCCTCCTGCACAGCCATGGCTGCCACTATTGTAAGCATTGACGCATTGACTGGTGCAATATCCGGTCTTAAAAGAAGTGACATCCATATCCCACTTCCTGCAGGAGAAACCCAATTCCTGCCGCGTCTGCCCCGGCCACCTGTCTGACTCTCTGTTATATAAAGTGTTCCATCCGCTGCATTATCTCTCTCTGCCGCTCTCTTAGCTTCGTTGTTAGTAGAATCTGTCTCGTCATAATACACTACTTCGCGGATAATTCCGGTTGTACTGCCTGTATCCACACAGGTAAGCTGACTCATTATCTCGCCTGATGTAAGAATATCAGGATACTTTGTTATATGATATCCCTTATTCTGGACTGCCTCTATAACATAGCCTTCTTCTTTTAACTGGTTTATCACCTTCCAGACAGCCGTTCTTGAAACCCCCAGCATATTGCACAGTGCCTGTCCTGACACATATCCATCTGATTTTCTCAAAACATTTAAAATCTTAGTCTTCATACCATTACCCGCCATGCTATTACTGCCATAAGTAGAAGTCCTAACGTAACAACTGTAAGAATAACGCCTGACACCGTTCTGTCGCTCATGAAATTTTTCGCAGCCGTAAGACCGTTTACCAGTGCTCCAAGGAAGAATTCAACTGCAAACAATATGCCGCTTCCGCTTCTTAGAAACAATATGATAATAAATACAATTCCTATTGCAAATGTGAGTGCTATATTGGCATAGTCTATGAGCATCTTGCTCTTTCTATACGCGCCACTCGTTGTATAATACATAACGCCTCCATACCTTACGAATTAACCGTTGCCAATTACATTTTTACTTATAAGCTCCAAGTGTAGCTGCCATCACAGCCTTGATTGTATGCATTCTGTTCTCAGCCTCATCGAATACAACTGACTGCTCTGACTCAAATACTTCATCTGTAACTTCCATCTCATCAAGACCGAATTTGTCATGAATTTCTTTACCAATCTTAGTCTTAAGGTCATGGAATGCAGGGAGACAGTGCATAAATATTGCGTTCTTAGAAGCATTGTCCATAACTGCCTTGTTAACCTGATATGGAAGAAGTGCCTTGATTCTCTCTGCCCATACTTCGTCAGGCTCACCCATTGATACCCATACATCTGTATATAATACATCTGCATCCTTAGTTCCTGCCTTAACATCTTCTGTAAGTGTTACTGAACCACCGCTTATCTTTGCCCATTCCTCACACTGTGCAACGAGTTCCTTGTCAGGGAAATATTCCTTAGCTGTGCAGGCTGTGTAATGAAGTCCTAACTTAGAGCAGACAATCATAAGTGAATTACCCATGTTGTATCTTGCATCACCCATGTATACGAACTTAACACCCTTTAATCTGCCGAGCTTCTCTTTGATTGTAAGCATATCTGCAAGCATCTGTGTTGGATGGTATTCGTTAGTAAGTCCGTTCCATACAGGCACGCTTGAATATTTTGCAAGATCTTCAACTATCTCCTGACCGAATCCTCTGTATTCGATTCCTTCAAACATTGTACAGAGAACTCTTGCTGTATCAGCAATGCTCTCTTTCTTGCCAATCTGTGAACCTGTTGGGTCAAGATATGTGACACCCATACCAAGGTCATGGGCTGCTACCTCAAATGAGCAGCGTGTTCTTGTACTTGTCTTCTCGAATATAAGTGCAACATTCTTTCCGATAAGTGGCTGTTCTACAATGCCCTTTTTCTTCTTATCCTTAAGCTCTGCTGCTAAGTCTATCAAATATAAAATCTCCTCAGGTGTATAATCCTTGAGTGTTAAAAAGTCGCGTCCCTTTAAATCCATGACATCCTCCTGTCTGTATGGCAAATTCGCATACATTGAATAATTAATAACTTTGTTCATTCTATCGCAATTATAGTCCTTCGTCAAATGCGTTGTTTAATTTGTGTAGTGGCAAGACGGTCGGTTGTGGGAGATGGCGGAGAGCTTCCGTTAAACTTCCCGGCATAATAATAGGCACTGGGCGTTCCATGCTTCGTCCCCGACCGTTAACGCTGGCAACGCACATCCTTGTGCGCGCCAGCTCACGCGTCCGTCCATGGACGCGTGTACACTCATTCTTTCTACATGCCCAGTACCTTTATTATGCGTTCAGTTTAAAGTCAGCTTTCCGCCATCCCCCACAACCTCCCTTTCTCCACACTTCTCCAAATTCATGGCAGAGTAACTTTCCTCTCCTACACCTCTCCGGACTGGTTCGACTTTCGGCTGCCAGTTTAAAAGGCTGCACAACCACTCTACTTTCCATCAAAATTCATGGGAGGGGCTTTGCCCCGTCCCATGAATATTCCGCATCTGCCACGCCTTCCGTCCGCCAATAAAAAAGGTGGTGTGGCTTTTCTGACTGCAAACTATGCACATAATAAAAGCATTGAGCAAAGTCACTACCTAAGTGTACGCGCGTCCACGGACGGACGCGCGAGCTGTCTCGCACACGGATGTGCGTTGACAGCGTAACGAGAACTTAAACAGCCTTCCACGCTCAATGCTTATTATTATGTAGCGTAGTTTGTACGGAAGAAAACCACACCACCTTTTTTATCCCTTAATGGAATATATGATCTCCAATTATTACAAAATCTGAATAGTTGTTAACATCTACAGTATATAATGCCCTGAATGATGTATAACCACCTATATTATTAACGCCTGATAATGCCTCAAGTGCTGCCTGCATACATTCTGTGTTTCTTGGACCATTTGCAAGTCTTGCTGCAAATCTGTCTGATGGATTGCCTGCACCATCTGATACACCTGAGAACTGTGATCTCTGATATATAACCCCTGTAACTGTACCAGGATAATGTCCGCTTCTTACTCTGTTAAGAATAACATTTGCAACTGCAAGCTTTCCTGCATATGGCTGGTATCCAGCCTCCCAGTCTATGATACATGCCATAAGCCATATATCATCATCTGATACGCTCATAGTTGGGTTATATGTTATATCTGTTCCTGATATTGTATTAGCAATTATCTTCTGTCGTCTTGCTTCCTCTGCTGCAGCCGCCGCTCTTTCAGCTTCTGCCTCTGCCTCAAGTCTTGCTTCTTCTGCAAGTCTTTCAGCCTCTTCTTCTGCTTCAATAGCTTCAATCTCTGCTATTGTATATCCTGCAAGAAGATTATCTGTTCCAATCTGTTCTGCTATAGCCTCTGCTTCTTCTCCAAAACATAAGCACTGTGTCTGTACATAACCTTCGCAGTTTCCTGAACTAACTTTAGTCCATTCCTTTCCGACCATATCAACATCTACAAGTGTGTTAGTATATAATCTTCCCACAACCTGTGCTGTCTCTTCGTCAGAAGTGTCATAAACATCAAGATAAGGATCAGTAATTGCTACTGCCTTGTTCTTGTATGTTCCTGTTTCTTCATACCCAGTCACAAGAACCTCTTCTGTATTAGCTGAATAAGATGCAACCTTAATTCCCGTGTCAGTATTCTGTGTTTTCTCATAGGTAGTTGCCACTGCTGGAAGAACCGGTGTCATAAATAACACAATTGCAGCTCCCACATAGCAAGCAGCTTTGCTACTTCTAAGTTTCATATTATACTTCCCTTTCCGGCGGCTTATTTAGCTTCGCCTATAAATTGTTACAGAAATGTTACAATTTATTACGGAAATATAATAGCAAAGTTACAGTAATTTGTCAAATATGTTAAAACCCGCTCTATGAGCGGGTTTGCGGGTTTGTTTATTAAATTCATTTTGCCAAAAATAGTATATGACCATATATATAGTTGGTTATCTACACACTTCTCTGTCTGACAGCTTCGTATGTAAGAATTGTACATGCTATTGCCGCGTTAAGAGATTCCACCTCTCCCTGCATCGGAATTCTTATAAGTGTATCTGCCTGCTTAGTGATATCATCTGTAAGTCCATTTCCCTCATTGCCTATTAGAAATGCGGTTCCTTCCCTGTAATCTTCACCAAGATATGTATTCTTTCCGTCAAGATGTGCAGCATATACCTTAATTCCGGCATTCTGACACTGTGAAACTGCATCGCTAAAATCCTGCACATATACAAATGGCACTCTGAATATAGAACCCATTGTTGACCTTATTGTCTTAGGATTATATATATCCACAGTATTAGAACTCATAACAACTCCGGTAACACCTGCACCTTCACCCATCCTTAATATAGTTCCCAGATTACCCGGATCCTGAAGATTCTCAACAAGAATCAGTAACGGATTGTCGGTAAGCATATCTGAAATACTGCTGTCATTCATTCTTACAACCGCCATAATCCCCTGTGGTGTCTGTGTCTGTGACATTCTGTCAAATACATTATCGGCGACAATCTCAATACTGTCAGAAGAAATCCCCTGCTTCTTAACCAGCTCATGCACATACTCAGGATTGTTACTATGAAATCTTTCAGACATATATATCTTCACCAGCAAATCTGCCGGCACCTCAGATACCATGCGGACTCCCTCTACAACATATTCTTTATTCTTCTTTCTTTCCCTGGCCTTAGAAAGCAATGATATAACATGCTTTACCTGTGAACTGCTCGTACTGGTTATCATTATGAGGTTACCTTTCTGCCATGCATTACTTAGAAAGTAATGCACTTATATTAAATTCATAATCATTAATATCCTTAGTCATGGCAAGTGCTTCATCAATATCATAATCAACAAACTTACCATCCCTGTATGCTACAAGTCTGTTACTCTTTCCTTCAGCAAGAAGGTCAACAGCATAAGCACCCATAATAGACGCATACATTCTGTCCTTACATGTTGGTGAACCACCACGCTGCATGTATCCTAAAATAGTAGCTCTTGTCTCAATACCTGTTGCAGCTTCAATTCTTCTTGCCATTCCTGTAGAATGTCCGATACCTTCAGCATTAATAATAAGATGGTGTTTCTTGCCCTTCTTTCTTCCTTCTATAATATGATTAATAAGAGTCTGCTCATCATTATCATATCTTTCAGGAAGAAGGATATCCTCTGCACCATTGGCAATACCACACCACAATGCTATATATCCTGCATTTCTTCCCATAACCTCAATAATACTGCATCTTTCATGTGATGTAGATGTATCTCTTATCTTATCAATAGCTTCCATTGCTGTATTAACAGCAGTATCAAATCCAATAGTATAATCTGTACATGCAATATCAAGATCAATTGTTCCCGGAAGTCCGATAGTATTAATTCCCTGTGCTGCAAGCTTCTGTGCACCTCTGAAAGAACCATCTCCACCGATTACAACTATACCGTCAATTCCATGCTTTCTGCATACTTCAGCACCTCTCTTCTGACCTTCTTCAGTCATGAATTCCATGCATCGTGCTGTATAGAGGACTGTTCCACCACGCTGGATAATATCAGCAACGCTTCGCTTGTCCATATCAATTATCTCATCATTAAGAAGTCCGTTATAGCCCTTCTGAATACCCTTGACCTTAAGTCCCTTATTCAAAGCAGTTCTTACAACTGCACGGATAGCAGCATTCATGCCTGGAGCATCTCCACCACTTGTTAATACGCCGATTGTTTTAATTTCCTTTGCCATAACTTCCCCTTTCTTATCTCTTAATATTATTTTCTGCTTTATGTTACCACATTATAAAAGAAAAATCTTCTTTTTTTGATAATTTTTTACCAATGTTAATTAAAATTTATGTTGTAGCAACATTTTTCTCACCATATTTACTCTTAAGAATATAAAGCAGGTCTGATGTCACCTTCACGCACTGACTCTGTGGAAGCACTATTCTCTGTTTTTCTGCAGCACAATATATTGTGACTGTGTCTTTACCGTCCGATTCTTTGAAAATATCAGCAAGCTCATCCCTGTGTGTCTCATACTCAGCAAGACTGTCAAACCTGAGCCACAATCTTCTTGGAACACTGTCAAAGCTCACAACACTGTCTGCCGTAAGTCTTGCAGGTTTGTCGGCATCTGCCTGTATTCTTCCCGTAACAAATACTTTGTTGGTCGTATCAAAAAGTCTTTTATATTTTTGATAATTTCTTGCAAACATGATTACCTCAACGCTTCCAACAAAATCTTCTATTGTAAGGTACGCCATCTGCTGGCCTGAACCGGTAGTAATAACCTTAATGTTACTTATAAGGCCACCTATCGTCTGCTTTGAACCGTTCATAAGCTTTGCCTGTCCGGTTTCCTCATCAATAAGAAAATCTGTACTTCTCGCAGAAATATGCTTCTCCCACATACCAGTATATTCATCCAGCGGATGTCCTGTTACATATACACCGAGAACTTCTTTTTCACGTTCAAGCAAATCCTCCTTTTCAAACTCCTGAATATCAGGTACTTTCATCTCAAGACTCTGTTTATCCTCTTCACTTACGAAATCAAATAGTGACATTTGTCCTGAAATAGCATCTTTATTCTGCTTAACAGCACTATCAATCATTCTCTCATAGACATTCATCATGCCCCGTCTTGTATTACCAAATGTGTCAAATGCACCTGCAAGTATAAGATGTTCCACTGTTCTCTTATTAATTGCCCCTGCCATTCTTGTAATAAAATCCTGCATGGAGTGAAAATCGCCATTATTGGTTCTTTCTTCAATAATCGCAGTAATTGTAGGTCTTCCCATACTCTTTACCGCATTAAATCCAAACCTTATATTCTTACCTTCAACACCAAAATCAGCAATCGATTTATTGACATCAACAGGAAGAATACTAATTCCCATCTCTCTTGCTGCAAGAATATATTCTGCGACCTTACTTGTTTTATCAGTTACACTTGATATCAGCCATGCCATATACTGTACAGGAAAATGTACTTTCAGATATGCTGTCTGGTATGCCACAACCGCATAGCATGCCGCATGTGATTTGTTAAATGCGTATTTTGCAAAGTCCAACATCTCATCATATATCCTGTTTGCAGTCTGTTCACTTATGCCATTCTTAATGCAACCCGGTACTCCGTTAGCTTCATTACCGTATACAAAATTCTGACGTTCCTGCTCCATTACATCAAGCTTTTTCTTAGCCATTGCTCTTCGCACATTATCACTACCGCCCCACGAATATCCGGCAAGGTCACGGACAATCTGCATAACCTGCTCCTGATACACCATACAGCCATAAGTCGGCTCTAAGATTGGCTCTAACTGCGGGCATTCATAGGTTATGTTTCCCGCATTCTCTTTTCCTTTAATATACTGTGGTATGAAATCCATTGGTCCCGGTCTATAAAGCGATATACCGGCAATTAAATCCTCTAGACAATCTGGTTTTAACTCTTTCATGAAGTTTTTCATTCCGCCACTCTCTAACTGGAATATACCTGCACATTTGCCCTGACTTATACATTCAAATACAGACTTATCGTTATATGGTATATTATCCACTGAAAATGCAGGGTCAATCTGCTGTTCACATTTTTCAGTCTGCTGGATTACAGTTAAGTTTCTAAGACCTAAAAAGTCGAATTTTAACAGTCCCAGATGTTCCAGAGTAGGACCTTCAAACTGCGTAACCTTAACATTATCTGCTCCAACTGCAACCGGAACATACTCTCCAACATCCTTCTGACTGATAAGAACACCTGAGGCATGAACTGAAGCATGCCTTGGCAGTCCTTCAAGTCTCTTTGCTTTATCTATAAGATCTCTCACTGTCTCATCAGCTTCATACAATGCCTTAAACTCAGCATTTGGCTTAATGTCCCTGTCTGCGTCACCATTCATTGCACTGTCAATCGTAACACCAACCTTCTGTGGTATCATCTTCGCAATGTTATCAACCATCGCATATGGAAGATCCATAACCCTTCCGACATCTTTAATAACGGCTCTTGCTGCCATAGTTCCAAATGTGATTATCTGGCACACACATTCTTTACCATATTTTTCTATAACATAATCAATAACCTTCTGTCTGCCTTCTGGTGCAAAGTCCACGTCAATATCGGGCATGGACACACGCTCAGGATTCAGAAATCGTTCGAATACAAGATTGTATTTAACAGGGTCAAGCGTTGTTATTCCAAGACAGTATGACACAAGACTTCCTGCCGCCGAGCCTCGTCCGGGTCCAACCGGAATATCATGTGTCTTGGCATAATTAATGTAATCCCACACAATCAGGAAATAATCGACATATCCCATTGAATAGATAACTGACAGCTCGTAAGAAAGTCTCTGGAATATATCATTCGAATCCTCTGCCCTTTTTATAACAACATCTTTTCTGTCTGCAACTATTGATGCTTTTGCCTGCTCTATAATATCTTCAATACATACATCTGCGGTCTTGTCCGGATATCTCTCCTTTAACCCCTCATAGCATAAAGCATTAAGATACACCCATGAATTCTTTCCATATTCTTCTGGCACATCAAACGCTGGCAGCTTTGTAACTCCGAATTCTATCTCAACATTACATCTTTCTGCTATCTTATGAGTGTTCTCAACTGCTTCCGGTGCGTATTTGAACAATTCCGCCATCTCTTCCTCTGACTTTAAATAGAACTGTCCACCCTCATATCGCATCCTGTTTTCATCAGAAAGCTTCTTACCTGTCTGTATACATAATAATATATCATGTGCATCTACATCATCTGCATAAGTATAATGAACATCATTCGTACATACCAGTTCAATTCCGGTCTCATTATGCATACGCATAAGCTGTGGATTGACATAGTGCTGTTCTGCTATTCCGTGATCCTGCAATTCAAGAAAGAAATTTCCCCTTCCGAATATATCCTGAAGTTCAAGGGCAGCATCTCTGGCCGTCTCATACATGCCTCTTGACAGATATCTCTGCACCTCACCTGCAAGGCACGCACTCGTAGCAATAATTCCCTCGTGATATTCCCTTAACACTTCCTTGTCTACTCTCGGCTTATAGTAAAAGCCTTCTGTAAACCCTTTTGAGACTATCTTCATAAGATTCTGATATCCGGTGTTATTCTCTGCCAGCAATACAAGGTGATTATATTTATCCTCACTCTGTCCTGCGCCTTTATCAAACCTTGACCCCGGAGCTACATACACCTCACAGCCAAGAACAGGCTTGATTCCTGCCTTCTTAGCCGCCTCGTAAAATTCAATAACACCATACATCACACCATGGTCAGTTATTGCAAGGCTGTCCATGCCAAGTTCCTTTGCCCGTTTAGTAATCTCTTTTATCTTACTGGAGCCATCCAGCAATGAATATTCAGTATGCACATGCAAATGTGTAAAACTCATAGCATCTCCTCCCTATGTAAAAAAATATAACATATTTTCGTTTATTAATCAGCAATTTTATGATATTCTATATTTAATTATTAATGTAAGGGAGTTGTATTATGTTAATATCTGATATTCCCGTAGGCAGACCAATTTCAATTGAAATATCCATAGATAATGTAAGCTACGAAATGCCTTCCTCTGTTGTTGCATCCAAGAATGGCTACATTCTCATAGCGCCTTTTACATCAAAAGGTGCTGTAATAGATTTTTCTTCTTATAAGGATATTTTATTTAATCTTTATACCATAGACCCAGCAACAAAGAACCGTGTAGTCTGGAAGAATATTAACATAGAAACTATCACTTATAAATCAACCGGTTTCGCATCTGCTTACTACAAAATCTCGACCAATGTTTATGCCAGCATAGCCTCTGAATGCGACAGAAGATTTAATCAGCGCATTTCAACCATGGCTTTGGGACATATCTCATCAGATACCACAGAAGCTGATATTCCGGTAACGTTAATTGATGTCAGTGATAAAGGACTTTCATTTTCAACCAGCAACGAACTATTATATAACTATAATAATACATATATAACATTTTCAGATCAGGCAAACGGAAAGCAGTTTAACTTTCATTTTAAATGTTTTATCATACGCAGCCAGTTGTATGGCGAACGCTACATTTATGGATGTATTATCCCAACTCCGTCCCGCGAATATCTTACATATGTTTTTCTTAAAAAAATTGAATCCAGAATCAGTTCTGCTAAAGAACAGTCTGAACAGACCGCTCTTAAAGATGCTGCTGACGTTGCTTCACAATCTATTGAAAGCACTTCGTCAGGATATCATTCACACATATCTGAAAAGAATAAGCGTTGATATAAGGGGCATATCACAATGTGATATGCCCCTTTATTATTAATCATCTTCTTTTTCTTTAGCTGTATCATCAGATTCATTATCGTCTGAATGACTGCCAATATTCTTCCATATATCGCTTTCCGGCTCACCACTAACTGTCGATGAATAGCTTCCATCTTCATTAAATGTTACGCTTTCTGCCACTTTCTCTGATGTTGAGAATAATGAAGTATCAACCGGTTCAGGTATTCCCTTTGCCTCTCTGAATATCTTCATGAATTCCTTGCCTGTGATAGTCTCATGGTCATACAGATATCTTGCAAGCTGATCCATTACTTCTCTGTTCTCTCTTATAATCTGCTTAGCCTCTTCATAACATGACGCAATAAGCTTCTTTACCTCGTCATCAACCTCTGCCTCAGTTGCCTGTGCACAGTTCATAGATGCTCTTCCGCTAAGATATTCATCTTCAACTGTTGATAATGCAACAAGTCCGAATCTGTCTGACATACCATATCTTGTAATCATTGTCTTGGCAAGGTTAGTTGCTTTCTTGATATCATCATAAGCACCATTAGTAACTGAACCAAATACAACTTCTTCTGCAGCACGGCCACCAACAAGTGATATAAGGTCTGTCATAAGTTCATCCTTAGTCTCAAGATGCTTCTCTTCCTCTGGGAAGTTAAGCACATAACCAAGTGAACCATTAGTATGAGGTATAATAGTAATCTTCTGGACCGGATCAGAATTATTCTTGATAGCTCTTATAAGGGCATGCCCAATCTCATGGTAAGCAACAACCTGCTTTTCCTTCTTGCTAAGAACTCTTTCCTTCTTCTCCTTACCTGCTACAACTGTATCAAAAGCACCAAGAAGGTCCTTCTGGGTAACAACATTTCTTCCATTCTTAACTGCCGCAATAGCAGCTTCATTAATGATATTGGCAAGGTCTGAACCAACAAGACCGCTTGTTGCCATTGCAATCTCATCAAAATCAACTGTATCGTCCATAAGCACATCCTTAGAATGTACCTTAAGAGTCTCAATTCTTCCCTTCTTATCAGGTCTGTCAACGGTAATTCTTCTGTCGAGACGACCTGGTCTAAGTAAAGCCTTATCAAGTACTTCCGGTCTGTTAGTTGCTGCAAGAATGAATATTCCCTTAGAAGAATCAAAACCATCCATCTCTGCAAGTAACTGGTTCAATGTCTGCTCACGCTCGTCATTGCCACCGCCATACTTGGAATCTCTGCTCTTACCAATAGCATCAATCTCATCAATAAATATAATACATGGAGCCTGCTTAGTTGCTTCCTTGAACAAATCTCTTACTCGTGATGCACCAACGCCAACGAACATCTCTACAAAATCAGAACCTGCAAGTGAGAAGAAAGGTACATCTGCCTCACCGGCTACAGCCTTGGCAAGAAGCGTCTTACCTGTTCCAGGAGGTCCTACTAAAAGTGCACCCTTAGGAAGCTTTGCACCAATCTTGGCATATTTCTCAGGGTAATGTAAGAAATCAACAATCTCTGTAAGTGATTCCTTAGCTTCATCCTGCCCTGCAACATCCTTGAATGTAACACCTGTCTTTTTCTGGACATATACTTTGGCGTTGCTCTTTCCAACGCCCATTCCGCCCATCATTCCACCATTCTTAGCAATTCTTCTATATACAAATGCAAAGATTATATATATGAATAAAAATGGCAGTACATATGCAAGCAGAAATTCTACAATTGAAGAACTCGAATCAGGAATATATCCTTCAAACTCAATACCCTTTCTCTTAAGAAGTGGTACAAGAGTATCATCATTAACATACCCTGTATAATATGTGTATGAAACTCCTGCTATGCCAGACTGTTTCTCCTCTTCAACAGGTGTAATAAGAATTCTGTCCTGCTCTAATGCTACTTTCTTTACCTTATCTTCATCAATCATCTGCATGAACTGGTCGTAGCTTATCTCCTTGTATGTCGCATTCCTAAACATATTGCTAAGAAGCGTAAGTCCGATAAATGTTACAACTGCCGCTATAATAATGAATATTATAAGGTTAACATTCTTTGGCTTCTTGTTATTATTGTTGTTATTACGGTTATTGTTGCGGTTATCGTTATTATTATAACCATTGTCATAACCGTTGTTGTTATAATTATCCATACTCTTCTCCTGATATGATACTGTACTTATCTTAAGCATTTCCAAATAAGTCTGTTTTCATTATAAAGAAGGAAAAAATATAAATCAACCAAAATCTAAGTGTTTAATAAGATGTTTATATTTACTTTATATTCTTAGTTTTTTTCTTTAAACTATGGAAATTTATAATACAGGGCTGTATAATATTGCATATTTTTTTGATTACACATTCAGATTGGAGGAAAAGATGGCTGTTAAATATGTATTTGTAACAGGTGGTGTTGTTTCCGGTTTAGGAAAAGGTATCACTGCCGCATCTTTAGGCAGACTGCTTAAAGCCCGTGGTTTTTCTGTAACCATGCAGAAGTTTGACCCTTATATTAATATTGATCCAGGTACTATGAACCCTATCCAGCACGGAGAAGTTTTCGTAACTGACGATGGTGCTGAGACAGACCTTGACCTTGGTCACTATGAAAGATTTATTGATGAAAGCCTTAATAAGAATTCTAATGTAACTACAGGTAAAGTATACTGGTCTGTATTACAGAAGGAACGACGTGGAGATTTCGGTGGAGGCACAGTCCAGGTAATCCCTCATATTACTAATGAAATAAAGAGCCGTTTTTTCAGAGATTATTCAACTGATGAAACTAAGATTGCAATTATAGAAGTAGGTGGTACTGTCGGAGATATCGAAAGTCAGCCTTTCCTTGAAGCAATCAGACAATTCCAGCATGAAGTCGGACATGAGAACGCAATTCTTATTCATGTAACACTTATTCCTTATCTTAAAGCATCTGGTGAGATGAAGACTAAGCCAACTCAGGCAAGTGTTAAGGAACTTCAGGGAATGGGAATCCGTCCTGATATTCTTGTATGCCGTACAGAGCATCCTCTCGAGGCAGGTATAAAGGACAAGATAGCACTTTTCTGTAATGTACCTAAGTCTCATGTACTTCAGAACTTAGATGTTGAGATTCTTTATGATGCACCTCTTGCGATGGAAGAAGAACATCTTGCACAGGTAGCATGTGAATGTTTACACCTTGACTGTCCAGAACCAGACCTTGATGAATGGAGAGCAATGTGCAAGGCCTGGAAGAATCCTACTAAGAAGGTAACTGTTGCATTAGTTGGTAAATATATCCAGCTTCATGATGCTTATATCAGTGTTGTAGAAGCATTAAAGCATGGGGGTGTATATAATTCATGTGATGTAACTATCAAATGGATTGATTCAGAAACTGTAACTCCTGAAACTGCTGATGAGCTTCTCTCTGACGTATCTGGCATATTAGTTCCAGGTGGATTCGGTGACAGAGGTACAGAAGGAAAGATTGAAGCTATCCGTTATGCCAGAGAACATAATATTCCATTCTTAGGATTGTGTCTGGGAATGCAGCTTTCAATTGTTGAATTTGCAAGAAATGTTATAGGCTATGACGACGCACACAGTGTTGAACTTAATCCTAACACAACTCACCCTGTTATACATCTTATGCCAGACCAGGAAGGCATTGATGATATCGGCGGTACATTAAGACTTGGTTCTTATCCTTGTGTACTTGATAAAACAAGCAAGGCTTATGAACTCTATGGCGAAGAGCTTATACATGAACGTCACAGACACAGATATGAAGTTAATAATGATTACAGAAAAGTTCTTACTGAGAATGGTATGATGCTTTCAGGAATATCTCCTGACGGAAGAATTGTTGAGATGATAGAATTAAAGAATCACCCATGGTTTATTGCCACACAGGCTCATCCAGAGTTAAAGTCAAGACCTAATCGTCCACATCCATTATTCAGAGGCTTCATAACAGCAGCACTTGAATATCAGAATAAAAACCATTAATTATATTATATATGCATAACAAAAAACATCACCTGACGAATCCGACTTTCGTATCAGGTGATGTTTTTTATTGCTTTTGCTTATAAAATTATTATTTATTAAGACCATTAAGAATCTTCTTAATTCTCTTAACTTCATCGTCTTCTAACTTCTGTGATTCACAAATAGAAGCAACCATATCAACAGCCTTTCCATTGAACCAGAAATCGGCTTCTTCCTTTAAAAGCTGTCTTCTATATTCTTCTTCTGAACGAAGTGGATGAATGAAAGCTGCCTTTCCTTTACGGTATGTATCAACAAATCTCTTGTCCTTCAACTTACCTACGAAAGTAACAACTGTTGTTCTTGCGTAATCCTTACCATAATCGTCTCTTAACTGATCAATAAGTTCCTGTACAGGAATATCCTGTGGTGCTTCCCATATAAGCTTCATAATTAATGCTTCACATGGACTTAATTCATTAAAATGATTTCTGCTCATAAACCCTCCTTAGGCTCTTCCATAGATATACATATTCTATATTATACTGCCATTATTAATATTTTTCAACTGTATAATGAATAGTCGGATATGGATTTCACAATTGTATTACCGATAAACTGAATCCATCAAATTCCTTTTCTACAATAGTGAAATTCTGGGGAAGTCCGCACATATATGCTTTCATTTTCCCTTTCTCTAATCTATAAACTATTTTGTCCAAAATGTCAAGCACACCTTGACCTGTAGCCTTGCCATAAGCCTCTTTTAATGTCCATATTCTGAAGAATCTTTGATCACTATCGCACTCTTTAATCCATTCTGCTTCAGATATGTCAAAGAAGCGTTTTGCCAGATTCTGTCTACCTTTGCGGGCTTTTTCAATATCAATTCCTACCGGTCTGTCGCCTATCACGCACGCTACATAATTAGACGAATGTGAAATATTGAAAAAAATTTCACGATTTGACAAAAAATAAGGTTTTCCTTGCGAATTATATGCTATTTCATAATTAAAGTACGGATTATTTGCTTCAATCACAGAAATAATATCCACCGTCTCATATAGAATTTCATCTGTATTATAATCCTTTTCTCCCGTTTTTATAGACCATTCTCCTACTGCATAATTAAGAAGTAGTCCTGCTGTCACAGTTTGCAGCTTATTTTCACGCATTTTCATCTTATCAGCCTTAACTCTCCTGTATTCTGGAATAAGCGAATAAGCCTTTTCATATAACTTTTCATCAGTTAATGAATCTGTCGTTGTCACAAATATCATCATAATCATTCACCATCTATACACTTATTGTCTGTGCATCTGCCATATAACGCTTTGAGAACACAAATACTATATCACCTGATTTAATCAAGGTATCACCATTAGGAACTATTGCATTATCACCGCGTCTTATCATAACTATAAGTGTATGCCTTGATATATCAAGTTCTTTTATCTTGTGTCCAACCCACGGATGATGTTCACGCAGTTCCACCTGTTTTAGGTTTACATCCACATTAACATCACAGTCTCTTGCTCCGATTACAACACAATCTCCCTCAAAAAGCTTCATATCTCCCTTTGGCATAAGTGTCTCACCATTTCTTAACACTGCTGCAAGAATAAGTCCTCTCGGAAGACTAAGCTCGCATACCTTCTTTTCATTCCAGTTGTGGTCCTTAGTTATAATAAGCTTAATAAACTTAAGTTCCTTCTCCATAAGGTAATCTGTAGACTTCTTAATAAGGCTGTACTGCTCAACGAAACCTGCAGATAAGATACCTGTTGGAATAGCGACCATTCCGACGCCAAGAAATGTAATGATAATACTAAACATTTTTCCAAGCACTGTCACAGGATAGATATCGCCGTAACCTACTGTAAGAAGTGTTGATACCGACCACCATATTCCTGAAAATGCATTCTTAAACACTTCCGGCTGTGCCTCATGCTCTAAACTGTACATGCACAGTGATGATGCTATGATAAGCATCACAATGATGAATACAGAGGATAATATCTGGTCCCTTTTTCGCCTTATTACCTCTGTTATAACATTTAACGCATCATAATATGAATTGACACGGAATATCCTTAGGATTCTTATAACCCTGAACATACGGAAAGCAACTGCTCCTGCCGGGAAGAATACAGGCAGATAATTTGGCAGGAACGATAAAAGGTCAACAATACCGCTTCCTGAGAAGATGTATTTTATTCTCGCAATACCTGTACATTTATTAGGATACAGATATTCTGCTGTCCATACACGCAGTATGTATTCAATTGTAAAGCCGATAACTGTAATCCACTCTATAACATCTAACACCGGCTGGTACGGAATTGACTGTTCAAATGTATCAAATATCGCAATGAACAGGTTGATTATAATTGCAGCAGTTATCGCAATATCAAATGTACGGCTTGCAACATCGCCCGCATAGCCAATCTGGATAATGTCAAATATACGTTTTTTCTTATTATTCACCGTATCCCATCCTCCTACTTAAGCATATACCACGGAAGCAGCAATGCTCTTATATATTTTGCAAATGGCACATATGCCGTTATATTAATAAATACCGGACATAATATAAGACACGCTATAAGAAGCACCGGTATTATTGAAATCATTGCATTGGCTCTCCTTACAGGTATTGCCACAAGCCATGCAAATAAAGTAACTGCTATTACATACACAGCCATATGAAGTATATCTGCTGCCCCCTTAAGTTGTCCTGCCACCGCAAGTGTTAACATTGCTGATACTGCAAAAAGTACACATGATATGAATGCATACAACGGCTTTCCTGCCACACGGTACATACGAGGCAGTGTTATAAATGTTCCGGAATTCTTATCAAGATAATATTCCACGATTCCAAAAAGTCCGCCTATATATACAAGAATTATAAGCAATGCCCTTAACGGAAACTCTCCTGTCTTATCTTCAAGCTGTGTCCCATTATCCTGTACACCATCTAGCACCTTAAAATCAATTCTGAATGTGTCATCTCCGGATATGTATTCCTCGTACCCTTTTCTTATCTCTTCCTCTGCCTTTTCTGCATGCTTTTTAAATATGTCTACAGAATCAACATAATTAACTGCAACCTCGGGCGAGTACGCCTTAAACATAGCAGAAAAGAATATCTCATCAGTCATTGAGCTGACAAAATCTGACCTGCATATGATAAGCTCTATAATGTCTCTGTAGCTGCCACTGTCAAGCTTATCCTTAAGCCCTGTACCAACTACATAGCCACACTCTGTGTATTTATTCATTATATCCTGTTCAAGCTTTTCCTGCGACTCTGCTTCGTAGAATTGAACTGAATAATCACCATTCACAAGATAATCTCTTGTCATTATGGCAATCTTATCGTCATCTTCAAGCACTATCCCAACCCTTACAGGCTCTGTCTCCTTAAGAGACGCTGTATTCGTAATTATTAACGCTGCAACAGGCATTGCAATAAGCACCACGACAATCACAGGATTCTTTAACTGCCTTTTAACGAGCAGATACAGCCAGTATAACAATCTCTTCATTATCTGTCTCTCCTTATCTTAACCGCCAATGCCCCTGCTGCCTGAAATATAATTATCCACATAACATTTGTCATAATGGTACTGATATCCACAGTTCCCTTGATTATCTGACATGCAAGTGTGAATAAGCCGTTAGTCGGAAGATACATGCCAATAACCCTCACACCCGGCGCAAGAAATGCTGATGAAACAATACATCCGGATGCATACATGCACGACATTCCAAGGATACACACCGTAATAACTGAATACACCGTGTCGTCAACTACTGAGAATATACAGTTTATAAATGAAACTGCCGCATACACAAGCACCACAATCCCCAGTATGGAAGCAATGAATTCTCCAACTGTCGAAACTGCCAGAACTCCTGATATTGCAGGCACCCCCAGCCTCATTACATTAATTATAATAAAAAGCACTTCAAATATCATTATATACACAATGCCAACCCCGGTAGTTCTTGCAATTCCGGTATCAAATGCTGATATTCCCGCACCTTTAAGGCTCTTTGCAAGCGACCTGCTCTCCCCCTTCATATTGCCGGCACATGTTATTGTGCTAAGTAAAAGCAGCATCACAATTGCTGTGCATACATAGAACTGTACTGTACTCAAGCCTTCTTTAACCGATATATCCCTTGTCTTAAAGTATATGCTTCTGTTAAGTGCATACGAAAGATATATGTCATTAAGCTTATTCTCATGTGTACCCCGCAAGCCCCTGTAATTCTTAAGCACACCATTGAACAAATCGTCAAATGTATATATCCCCGCTTCTGCAGTTGCAAGGTCAGAGCCTCCTGCCCTCACCATCTCACGGAATATCATCGAAGTATTATTAACACCCTCTGACTGACACACAACCTCAACAGGTGTATTCTCGCCCGACATAATATCACTTATCATATTCTCTGGCACGATAATAGCCATAACATAATAATTATTTCTTAATCCATCTATAGCCTGCTGTCTGTCAGTATATTCAAATGTACAGACATTCTTAATTGTGTCTATCTCACTGACATAATTGAATGCCATCTTAATATATCGAAACTCCTTATTATTATCTGCCGAATCAGAGTTTTCTGTATCATCATAATCAGGATACACAACAGCAACCTTCATCCTCATGTCGCTGTCCTGTGCCGTTGCAATGCCTATGCATGTACTTATTGCAATAACAAGCACTGCCGTCACTATCGTACCCAGAATTATCTTCGGTATAGATAAAAATGCGGATTTAATCTGCAATTTTAATAATTCCAGTTTCCTTCTCATCTAATCCCCCAATTAAATCTATCTGTGAATAATCTCTAAAAGCTCATTACCGGTAACCGGATGGTCAAGTTCATTAAGCTTACCATTCTTTAAAAGGTACATTCTGTCAGCAAGCTTTAATTCACCTTCTTCGTGGCTTGTTATAATGACTGTACCTCCGCTTTTCGTGTAAGCAGACAGATAATTCATAATATCCTGTTTACACACAATATCCAGTGAAGCTCCCGGCTCATCTAATATAAGTACAGGTGGATTCTTAGCCAGTGCACAGCATATGCTTAAACGCTTCTTCATGCCTCCTGACAGCTTATCAACGCGTTTGTCAAGATATCCTGACACTCCTAACACAGCAGGAACACCCCCCTGTAAGTCAGCTTCCATATTTCTTCCGGTATCACAGTACCAGAATTTAAGATTATCCCTTACCGACAGCTTCTCCATAAGTGGATTCTCCTGCGGCACAAAACCAATATATTTCTGAAACACCAACGCATCTGCAAATGCATCAATGCCGTCTATCTTAAGACTTCCTCCATCAGCCTTAAGACTTCCTGCAAGTATCTCCAGAAGAGTAGATTTGCCACAGCCGTTGGCACCGACTATGGCAATATACTCTCCGCTGGCAGCATGAAACGAAGCACCGTTAAGCACTGTCGTTTTCCTGCCATATGATTTTCTAATATTCTCCGCCTCTATAAACATACATAATCTCCACATTAATTCTGGGCTGCTGTATCAAACTGGCTGTAATACAGCTTGTGATAGAATCCATTCTTAGCCAGTAATTCTTCATGATTACCCTGCTCTATAATATGTCCGTCTTTCATAACAAGAATAACATCCGCAGACTGGATAGTTGAAAGTCTGTGGGCTACGATAAAGCTTGTTCTTCCCTCCATCAGCTTTGCAAATGCATTCTGTATCTTTATCTCTGTTCTTGTATCAATAGAAGATGTAGCCTCATCAAGAATAAGCATTGGCGGCTTTGCAAGCATAATTCTTGTTATACATAAAAGCTGCTTCTGTCCCTGTGAAAGACTTCCGCCATCCTCGCCTATAACTGTGTCGAATCCATTAGACATTCTCTTGATGAATCCATATGAATGTGCTGCCTTTGCTGCTGCAATAATCTCTTCCTCTGTAGCATCCGGCTTACCCATAACAATATTCTCTCTTATAGTTCCTGACTTTAGCCATGTCTCCTGAAGAACCATACCAAAGCCCTGTCTTAAAGACTTTCTGGTCATCTGTCTTATATCAGTTCCTGATACATCAATGCTTCCACTGTTAACATCATAGAATCTCATAAGAAGATTAATAACTGTTGTCTTTCCACAGCCTGTAGGTCCTACAATCGCAATTCTCTGTCCCTTCTTGACATGAAGATTGAAGCCCTCAATAAGCTTCTTATCTGGCACATAAGAGAAGCACACATCATTAAGGTCAACTGTTCCGTCGACCTCTTCAACAACCTTAGCGTCTTTAGCATCAGGAATCTCAGGATCTTCTTCAATAAGTTCAAATATTCTGGCTGCACAGGCAAGAGCGTTCTGAAGCTCTGTGACAACGCCTGATATTTCATTAAAAGGTTTAGTATACTGGTTGGCATAACTTAAGAAGCTTGATAACTGGCCAACTGTGATACCGCCATTGATAGCTGAAAATGCACCAACAATCGCAACGCTTGCATATACAAGGCTGTTTACGAATCTTGTTGAAGGATTTGTAATAGATGAAAAGAAGATTGCCTTTAAGGAATACTTCTGAAGCCTTTCATTAATCTCATCAAATTTTCTTACCGCCTCATCTTCATAGCCATAAGCCTTAACTACCTTCTGTCCGCCAATCATTTCATCAATAAGTGCTGTCTGCTCACCTCTTGTCTCAGACTGAAGTTTGAACATGCTGAAGGTCTTTCTGGCAATAAAGCTTGCAACTAAAAATGAAAGTGGCGTGATAACAACAACTGCAAGTGTAATCTTAGCATTGATTGTAATCATGAATATAAGTGTTCCAAGTATAGTCATGACACCTGTAAAGAACTGTGTGAATCCCATAAGCAGACCATCTGCAAACTGGTCAACATCAGCAATTACACGACTCACAATCTCACCATATGAATGTCCGTCAATGTATTTTAGTGGAAGAACCTGAATTTTCTCTATAGCCTCATTTCTAATGTCTCTGGTTACTTCATATGTGATTCTGTTGTTACATATGTTCATAAGCCACTGTGAAAGTGCTGTAATTCCAACAAATATTCCGATTCGAATAAGTATATTCACAATCTTTGCAAAATCCACATTATCCGCACCGATAATGCAGTCAATTCCACGGCCTACAAGAATTGGTACATAAAGTGTAGTTGCAACTGTTACTGCTGCCATAATAAGCGATAATATTATAAAAAAGCTGTGCTTCTTAATTCTTTTAAGGAGTTTTACAAATGTTGATTTATTCTTCTTCATTATGCAACACCCCCTTCTGAATCTGCTTTCTTAAACTGTGATTCATATATCTCCTTATAAACCTCACAATTTGCAAGAAGCTCGTCATGTGTTCCCATTCCTGCAACCTGTCCGTCATCTAATACGATAATAAGATCAGCATACATAAGTGATGCCGCTCTCTGTGAAACTATGAACACTGTAGGAGAATTGTTCATTTCTCTTATAGCTTTTCTAAGTGCTGCATCAGTTGCAAAATCAAGGGCTGATGCACTGTCATCAAGAATAAGCACATCCGGCTTTCTTACGATTGCTCTTGCAATAGTAAGTCTCTGTCTCTGACCACCTGAAAGGTTCTTACCTCCCTGCTCTATAACATAATCCAGACGTCCCTGCTTAGAATCTACGAATTCCTTAGACTGAGAAATCTCAAGTGCTTCATCTATCTGCTCATCAGTAGCACCCTTCTTTCCCATCCACATATTCTCTCTTATAGTACCTTTAAAAAGTACTGCTTTCTGCATAACGATACCGACCTTATTTCTTAAAGTCTCAATATTGTAATCTTTAACATTGACGCCATCGACAATTACTTCACCCTGTGTAGCGTCATACAGTCTCGGGATAAGATTAACAAGACTTGATTTACCTGAACCGGTGCCGCCGATAACACCGATTGTCTGGCCTTTCATAGCCTTGAAATTAATTCCTTCAACTGAAGGTGCACCTGAACCGCTGTAGGTAAGTGAAACATTTTTAAATTCAACGCTCGGTGTCTCTTCTTTAGCATCAACATTCTTAACATCACCATCTGACATTCCTGATTTTACCTCGAATACAGACTCGATTCTGCCTGCACATGCAAGTGCTTTAGTTATTGTAATGATAAGATTGGCAAGCTTGATAAGCTCAACTAATATCTGTGACATATAATTGTAAAGTGCAACAACCTGTCCCTGTGTAAGCGCACCAGCGTTAACTCTTACTCCGCCAATCCAGATAAGTGCAATTATTGATACATTTACAACAACATAAGTAAGCGGATTCATAAGTCCTGATATCTTACCAACGAATTTCTGCAATCTGTTAAGGCTTTCGTTATCGTTTTTGAAACGCTTAACCTCATCCTGTTCCTTATTGAATGCCCTGATAACTCTCACACCGGTAAGGTTCTCTCTTGTTATTCCAAGAATCTTATCAAGTCCTGACTGTACATTCTTGTACATAGGCCTTGTTGCAAGCATGATACCGAATACGATAAGTGCAAGTACCGGGATTGCCGCAACGAATACAAGTGCTGCCTTCACATCAATAGTGAATGCCATAATCATCGCACCAAATACGATAAATGGTGAACGAAGGAACAGTCGCAGTACCATGTTAATACCATTCTGTACCTGGTTAATATCACTTGTCATTCTTGTTACAAGTGTCGATGTACCAAGTGTATCCATCTCTGTGAATGAGAATGTCTGGATATGTGCAAATAAACTGTGTCTCATTCCGGTTGCTGCTCCAACTGCAGCCTTGGCACTGAAATACTGTGCTGTTATGGCACATACAAGTCCTATGATTGCAAGCAGTATAAGCATAAGACACATCTGCATAATGTATCCCTTATCCGCATTAACAATACCCTTATCGATAACTGATGATACTACCAGCGGCACAAACAGCTCAAATATTGCTTCGAGCATCTTAAAAAGCGGTGCCAGAACACATTCCTTCTTGTAATCCTTAAGGAATCTCATAATCATTTTCATAAGAAAACTTCCTCCGTTAATTCAGTGACACTAAAGCATCCATAAGAAACTCATACGAATAGCATCTCTTAGTGCCAAAATATTCTCTATAAACTTCATAATTGTAATATGAATGTTCAAACTGTCTTGAATACAAATGTGCTATATCCACGCGCATTGTAAAATCAGGCATACATCCGGACGCATGATTAGCTGCTGCCATAATGTCCACTGCAAGTATGCCAATAACTGCATTCTTGGCTTTAAGCAGCACATCATAATCATTGACTGCATCAAGCATATATCTATATACATAGTACATTGCAAGCTGCTCATATTCATGTGCAAATGCTTCGCTTCCCGCATGGTAATCTTTCATTGCCGCTACAAGCTCAGAATCATCCGCCAGCCCGTCAAGGAACTGTCTTACTCTTGCCACATGAATATTCCAGTCGGGATTGATTACCTCCATTCCTTTAAAATCGTCAAAGAAATGCCGCAGTCCCTTTATAAGCCTTGTGCCATATGATTTGTGCACCTCAGGCTTTGACTTAACTATATCTCCGTCCTGCAGCTTATCAGGTAACACTGTGTCCCTGCTTTTTAGCTTGTCAAGCAGTTTCTCTCTGTAATCAGGTCCACAAAACCTTTTTGCAACACCAGCTATAAGCTCGTCCCTTTCAGCGTCAAGATGCTTCTGGATACGCTTTGCATAATTAAGATAGAGCATCAGTCTCTCAAATATACTTATATCCCTGTCTGATATTATTCCAAATGCCACTATTCTTGCCTGCCGAAGATGCATATATGTATATGCATCTATATCATTAGGCTCCAGAGTAAGGCTGTTATCCTCAACCGTATCAAATGTAAGTTCATCTTTATATGAAAACATCAGCTCACCAGCCGTCTTACACGAGGGTGCTATGCCAATCTCTCTTATATTGCCATAATCATTAATAAATCTTGGAAACTCTGCACATGTTTCACACAGCTTATCCTCTCCAAGTTCTATATATAAATCGCACAGATTATCATCATTAAGAAAAGGACATCGTCCTCCTTCTTTCAGTGTAAATGTACATTCTCCGTCCTGGGATGGTACCATTACACTCTTCAGGCGCTTTCCAAAAGCGCCTTTAACTGTTTTATAATATTTGTAAGAATTCTTATCAACATCGACATCCCACCCGGCACAGCATGTATCTGTACAGGCTCCTGCAATGCATCGGAAATCTTTATAATAATGTGGTGTCATTACTTTCATTTTATTATCTCCCGCATATAAACCGGCATATTAAGCGCATCTGTTAACTGCGCAAAAATTGTCTGCCACACCTTATTAGTGCAGCAGACACATTTACATGTACATATTATTATAATTACTGTTCTTTTTCTTGTCCACAATATACTTATACACTGTGACACACGCAAGAATAATCATAAGTCCCTCTGCTACCATGTATGTATAGAACAGATATGGCTGTCTTAACGCTGACACAAGAAGTGGTGAACTCATTGCAAAATCATACATTCCAGCATCGCCTATATACTTAGACATAACAACTGTACTCATGATTGTTATATTAGGAAAAGACATATTGCCAAGCACAAGTGCCACAACCAGCACAGCATTGCGTATTAAGAAAAATGTCCTGCTCACCTTAGCTTTACTAAGACAGCTCATAACAATGCCTCCTATTATACATACAAGAAATAAAAGAAACATCATATACATCTCAGAAGCTGCAATTGCAGATACTTCCGTTGCCGCAGTCTCATATCCTGTAAGCAGTGCAAAGAACCCAAATATAGAGCGGCCTCCCATAATACATGCCGCCACAACAAATAATAATAGTAATAAATTCCTTCTGTTTAACTTCCTGTTATCCATAATTCCTCCATTTGTATTATTATCGCAATTCTGGAGGAAGATTTCAAGTAATTTATATGAACTTGCTGCGCCACTTAATTGCCTCATCCCTATACGCAATTGCTGTCTCCATAAGCTCATTGTATTGCGCCTTCGCACTTTCTATTGTTGCCTCAAGCTGCGCAATTACCTGCTTAGACTGCGCCTGTTGCTGCATATATGTATTAAGCTGTATCTCATATTCATGAATTTTTTCTTCATTTTGTTTCAGGCTGCCTGTGTCCTGACACGGTATGAATTTTCCATCTGCCGTAATCTCATAGAAATTATCTACATATAAAAATGCTCTTCCCTGCATTCCAAACACTTCATACATATCAACATTTTCACAATCCACAGGAATATTTAGACTGTCACCTTCTTCCAGTGGGCAGACAGCCCTCAGCGACAGTCTGTCCGTAAGCGGGTTTGTCACCATATAAAACAGCAATAACCTGTCTTTATTTACTACAAGCTGTGGACAGTGCATATCTGGGTTCTCGCTGCTTTTCACACGAAAAAGTGCTTCGTTGTTCATCACATTTTTAACAAGAATATCTCCGTTCTGGTTCTGATATGCATAATATATTGTGTCTCCCAGCACCACATCTGAAAGTCCGTCCAGAAAGTCTGACGCAAGCATTATCGGGCGCTCTATACCGTCTATGTACGCCGTTCTCAAAAATATATATCGTGATATGCTATAGATTATAAGCCGTCTGTCGCTGCCTGCTGTGTATACATTTGCCATAAAAGGACACTCCCGTTTTTACATTATTATATGGTCACGCGAATGTAGATAGAACATATAATGTAGTAAAGAAACGAAGAAGGAAAAGATAATGGCTAAATGTAAATGCAGCAAATGTGGTTCTACCCGCATTGTAAGCAATATTGTGCAGAACATGCCTAATGGCTGCTTTGATGTATGCACGAACCCGATATGCGGTTCACCCGATGAACTCAGTATTCTTGCCCCTCTTATCTATGACGAGATAGGTATTAATCTGTGTACCACATTCGCTGTCGGCACAGATATTTCAACGACTTATCCAACAGCTACCAACGCATCAGTCAGTGTTATAGATATAACCTACACTTATGGTGATGAAAATGTTGAAATCACCCAGATAGCCGGAAGGCCTAACTGCTACTCTGTGAAACTTACCAACCTTACTGTAACATTTGCAGTAACACTTTATGATGAGTCATGCAGGGCATTAGCAACTCTTACCCCAACGGCAGTCTACCTTCCTAACTCAACTACTGCTGCAACTTATGATGAAGACACCAATCCGACATCTGTGACCCTTGAAATATTCGCTCCTTACGGAGTTTCCTACAACTCAAATAACGCAACTCCACCTGTTTATACGCCTGCACTTAACAGTATAGGTTTCTTATCATCTGACAATGTTGTAACCCAGGGGCTCAACCTCTATGCAATACCTAAGCTTTTAGGTCTTGATACTACAGATGATGAGGTTACTGTAGGTCTTACTCTCATCTTACAGAGCCTTTACTTCTGTGGATACCGCGTAACAAGTGCCGGCAGAATCTCAACGCCTAAGGGCAGCATTGTTTCCGGTGAAGAATCAGACTGCATCAAGTTCGTTTGCGGCAACCTCTTAGACAGAGCCATCAAACCTCTCGATTTAAGCCCACCTTCATGTGAAGGTAACTTAAAAAAAGACTGCAAGAAGCCTTGCATGAATGACTGCACCGACACTCTTAACACTAACAGCACAGCCTGCCAGAACGCTTGTAACAATAGCAATAGCAGCCAGACTTCCTCTGGTGCTTGCGCCGGATCTTGCAATAACATATGCAGCAAGACTAACTGATAACTTCAATCTGTGGGAACAGACGCCTGCCTGGCGGCTGTTTCCATGTACATATTTTCTTCCATCGCAAATATTTTAATTGCTAATTTCCCTACTATGTGTGTATAATTAATGAAATATATTATATTGAACTGTTGTATACACAGTCGCAAAGTGAATATATTTAGCTTTGGATGCTCTTTGGAGCAGCCGGCACTTAGTAAACCGCAAGCGGCTTTTGAAGAAAGCCTAATTGCGGTGAACTTAGTGTCCGTTGCTAGCGACAAGAAGCGAAAGCGTGCTCCACAGCTAAATATATTCGCTTTGCAGCGTCCGTATACACCACAGTTCGCATGGAAAGGAGTTACTAATGAATTTTAAAAAGTACAGGTCGAGATTCCTTTTGGTTTTTGCGACCCTCACTCTCTTGTTCTCTTCTGTTCTTCTTACTTCATGTCAGGGCAAGAAGATTAAGAACACAGTATTTTCTGTAGATGATCTTGCAGGCAAGACTATTGGTGTTCAGTTAGGAACAACTGGTGATACTCTCGTAAGTGATTACGAAACTGACGGTTCAGGCACAACCGTATCAAGATACAACAAAGGTTCTGATGCTATACAGGCTTTAAAGCAGGGTAAAGCTGATGCTGTTGTTATTGATGAACAGCCTGCCTTAGCATTTGTTAAAGCTAATCCAGACCTTACAATTCTCGAAGAAGAATTTGCAAATGAGGATTATGCAATCTGTGTTGCAAAGGGCAGTTCCCTTACTGCAAAGCTCAATGAGGCTATTGAAGTACTTATGGCAGATGGAACTATCCAGAAGCTTATTGACGATTATGTTGGCGATAATGCTACATTTTCAGGTTACAAGTCTCCGGAAGGTGTAAGCCGTACTAATGGAACTCTTGTTATGGCTACAAATGCTTACTTCAAGCCATACGAGTACTATGAAGGTGGCTCTATTATCGGTATTGACGCTGATATTGCACAGGCTATTGCTGATTACCTCGGCATGAATTTAAAGATTGAGGATATGGAATTCGATTCAATTATTACTGCTGTATCTTCTGGTAAAGCCGATTTTGGTATGGCTGGTATAACAGTTACAGATGAGCGTAAGAAAAATATCGATTTCACAACTACTTATACAACTTCTAAGCAGGTTATTATTGTCCGTGACGACAATGCTTCTGCATCAGGCATGAGTTTTGCTGAGAAGTTCAAGACAGACTTCATTAAAGAAGCAAGATACACTTATCTTCTAAAGGGTCTGCTAAACACAGTAATTATTGCATTCTTTGCAGCACTTATGGGTGTTGTTATTGGTTTCCTTATTGCAGTTGTCCGTTCTAACCATGATAAGACAGGACACATGAAGATTCTTAACTTCATTTGCAACATTTATCTTACTGTAATCAGAGGAACACCAACTATGGTACAGCTGCTTATTATCTATTATGTAATATTCAGCTCTGTACATATTGACAAGCTTATTGTTGCAATACTTGCATTTGGTATCAACTCAGGTGCTTATGTTGCCGAAATATTCCGTTCAGGTATTATGTCTATTGATAACGGACAGTTTGAAGCAGCACGAAGCCTTGGTCTTTCTTATAAAACAACTATGATAAGTGTTATTCTTCCTCAGGCATTCAAGAATGTTCTCCCAGCACTTGCTAATGAGTTCATTGTTCTGTTAAAGGAAACATCTATCAGCGGTTATATCGGTCTTAACGACCTTACAAGAGGCGGCGATATTATCCGAAGCATAACTTATGATCCAATGCTTCCACTTATTGGTGTTGCCATCATCTACCTTGTAATGGTTATGGGACTTTCACAGCTTGTTAAGAAACTTGAGAGGAGGTTAAGAAACAATGAGCGATAATACTAACGAAATCATACTTGAAGTTAAGGATTTGAAGAAATCTTTTGGCGACCATGTTGTATTAGAATCTATCAATACAAGGAGAGGTTATTGCAATTATCGGACCATCCGGCTGCGGTAAATCAACATTTTTGCGTTCACTTAACCTTCTTGAAACTCCTACAGAAGGTCATGTATTATTCCATGAGCAGGATCTTACAGATAAGAGTGTAAATGTGGATGAATTAAGAGAGAAGATTGGAATGGTGTTCCAGCATTTTAACCTTTTCCCTAATATGACTATAAGAAGAAATATAACACTTGCTCCTACTAAGCTGGGACTTATGAGCAAGGAGGACGCTGATAAGAAAGCTGATGAGCTTCTTGCAAGAGTGGGACTTTCTGACAAAGCCGATGCTTATCCTAACCAGTTAAGTGGTGGTCAGAAGCAGAGAGTTGCTATCGCAAGGGCACTCGCAATGAATCCTGAGATAATGCTTTTCGACGAGCCGACATCCGCACTTGATCCTGAAATGGTTGGTGAGGTTCTCGCAATCATGAAGGAACTTGCTGCATCAGGAATGACAATGATTGTCGTAACTCATGAGATGGGATTTGCAAAAGAAGTTGCCAACAGATGCATGTTCTTCTACGATGGTGTCATCAATGAAGAGGGGGCTCCTGAAGAATTCTTTGGCAATCCTAAGAGTGAGCGATTGAAGGATTTCTTGTCGAAGGTGCTTTAATTAGTACAAAGGTGGGCATTGAGATAGGGAGATGTTATACAAGACCTCATGGATGCCTGCACCTAGTGTAAGTAAATGCCGTCATATACAATGTCTTTTAGCTGTGTAAAAATCAAACGCACTTCGCTTGAACGAGATTTTTACACAGCACTTTTTGTATATAACGGCATTAACTTACACACGGTTCGGCATAAATCGGTCTTGCATAACATCTCCCAATCTCAAAGCCACCACCCCGCTACTAGGCAGCCAAAATAAGTGCAGACATGCAGTACAGTATACATTACATCTCTATTGGTATTCCCATATGTTCATTCCATATTTCTTCTGCATTATCTTCAATAAATCCCTGTACTATATGCAAAAAGTTATGAAAAATTTTGTTCAAGTCCATCAAAACAAACATATCCCCACTCAGAATGCAATGCCGCAGGCGAGCATTCGTCCGGAGGCTGACTACTTGGTGAGGAAGAAGTCAGCCGTACAGTATGCTGTGGGATAGGTGTGTGATGTCCTTAGGTGTATGCCCGAATATTCTTATGTCGTGTGAAAGTTAATGCCGCAATCTGCTAAAGATTGTGGCTTGTAATCTCGTTCAAGCGAAGCGCGTTTGATTACAAGCCACATAAAAAACTCAGCAGATTGCGGCATTTAGTTTCACTAGACATAAGAATCCTGAGGGCAGATGCCTAAGGACACCACACACCCTCCCACAGCTACTGTACGGCGTCCGGTCTATCAAGCCTCCTTCGAGTAGTCAACCTTCAGAAGACACAGTCCCTTCGCCGGCGCAGTTGCACCTGCAAGGCTTCTGTTTCTCTCCTCTAAAAGTTCATACATACTCTCTGGTGTTCTCTTTCCCTGTCCAACTTCAAGAAGTGTACCACTTAAGATTCTTACCATGTACTGCAAGAATCCGCTTCCATGATATGTAAGATTAAGGAATGAACCCTTTAAAGAAACATCTATCGAATAAATCTCACGGACTGTCGATTTCTTCATCTTGGGATTACCACAAAATGATGCAAAATCATGTTCTCCAGTAAGTATGTCTGCTGCCCTCTTCATGGCATCAACATCCAGCTTACCATCAATTATATTGACATATTTTCTGTTAAATACAGGCTTCTTATCCCCAACATAACATGTATAGCAATAAGTTTTCCCTTGTGCATTGTAACGGCTGTGAAATCTGTCAGATGCAACACGGACCTCCTGCACACAGATATCTTCTGGAAGATATCTGTTCATATAATCGCATATCTCTTCTTCCTTCATCTTAGTTTCCATATGCGCATTGGCTACCATTCCCTTTGCATGCACTCCGGCATCTGTTCTTCCTGCACCTATAACCTCAACCTCAGTTCCTGTCATGGCAGAAAGCACTGATTCTAACTTTCCCTGAATTGTCATATCAGTAGTCGGCTGATGTTCCCAGCCATAATACCTTGTACCATCATAAGTAATTATCATCTTATAATTCTTCATTCATATCTCCCATTCATTCTTCTGATTTGAAGCCATATAATTTCATACAATTAACATCTGTAATCTCATCTCGCAAAATAATGTCCATAAGCACATTTTCTCATCTTGCCAGATTCTGCTTCATACCATCGAGAAAATCATATATTTCATCCATAAACACCTTGCCATAGCGCTCATATTTATTCTCACCGACACCGCTTACTGACAGCATTTCTTCCTCATTAAACGGAACTTTAAGACACATATCTATAAGTGTCCTGTCTGAAAATATTACATATGGCGGAACACCTACTGAAACAGCTATCTGTTTTCTTAACTCACGCAGTCTGTTAAACAACATAACACCTCTGTCATTAAGTGCATCCTCCGGCTTCTTTGACTTGGGCGTTGCATATGCTGACTTTGCAGCAGCGGCAGAACGCTTCATTCTGTCTGCCACCATTGCAGCATTCCTTGATACAGGTGCACTGAAACGGTTTCCCGGATACATATAAGCCTCATCTGCTTCCCGTTCTGCCTCATCAATAACGCAGTTAGAACAGTTATGGCAGTTGTATCTTCCACCCTTTGGATTGTCTGGTCTTTCTCCAAAATATTTAAGTATATACTCTCTTAAACAGCCTGATGTCTTGCAGTAATCGACCATTGCATTAAGCCTTCTTTTATCAAGAATCATAAGCCGTGCCTGTTCTTCTGCATCCATATCAGGATTAGGCTCTCTGTGTTCTATGAAAAACTTATTTATCATAATATCCTGTGGAGAATACAACAGTACGCATTCTGAATCCTCTCCATCTCTTCCGGCACGTCCAGCCTCCTGATAATAATTCTCTATACACTGCGGCATATTATAATGAATTACAAATCTTACATTTGACTTGTCAATTCCCATTCCAAATGCATTAGTTGCAACAACAACTGGCTTGATATCATATATAAATGAATCCTGATTTTCTTTTCTTTCTTCTGCTGAGAGACCCGCATGATACTTAGTCACAGAAAGTCCGTTAGCATTAAGCATGTCATAGACTTTTTCAACATTTTTTCTTGTAGCACAGTATATAATCCCACTATCCTGTCTGTGGCTTACAAGGTAATCAAGTATATATAAATCCTTGTCCTTAATATGCTTGACCTTGAATGTCAGATTGCTTCTGTCAAAACCTGTCGTAAGTATTACAGGTCTTTCGAGTGAAAGAATCTGCAATATATCATCTCTTACTTTGCTTGTCGCTGTAGCTGTAAACGCGCTTATTATAGGACGCCTTGCCAGTTTCTTAACAAAAGACAATATATTCAGATAACTTGGTCTGAAATCCTGCCCCCACTGTGATATACAGTGAGCTTCATCTACAGTAATCATAGATATCTCTACATGCATGGCAAAATCAAGAAAGCCCCAGGTTTCCAGCCTTTCAGGTGCAACATATATAATTTTATACCGTCCCTGCTTTGCAAATACGAGTGCCTTAGCTATCTGATTATCTGTAAGAGAACTGTTAATATAAGCTGCATGTACACCTGCCTGATTAAGTGCTCCAACCTGATCCTTCATTAGCGATATAAGTGGAGATACAACAAGAGTAATGCCGGACATTAACAATGCCGGCACCTGATAACATAATGATTTTCCCGCACCTGTAGGCATAATTCCTAACACATCCTGCCCTGCAAGAATAGCATTAACTAACTTTTCCTGACCCGGACGAAATGAATCATACCCAAAATAATGCTTTAAAATTCCGTATTTATCCATATATCACTCTCTTTTCAATCTTCTCTTACTTTCATACATTCTCTTATCTGCTCTGCTTCTTGTATCTTCAAAGTTCTTATCTGTCTTTATATCATATTCAGCATAACCACATGCAATCTGCACATTAAGGTCTTTGATTCCAAGTTCCTTTTCTGCATACTTTTCAAGTTCTCTTAGCTGCTTTACATGTCTTCCAATATCAAAGCTTTTTTGCTTCTGATTAATTACAGTACAGAATTCATCCCCACCTATACGATAACATTTACCATGTCTGCCAAATATCTCTTTAATAATTCTGGCTGATGCCTGTATATAGGCATCTCCTGCTGCATGCCCCAGATTATCATTACACCACTTAAGGTTATTAAGGTCAAATGTCACTATAGAATATCCTTCATAATCAGAAGTTTCCTGTTCCCACTCTTCAAATGCAAAGCGATTATAAACCCCTGTCATAGTATCAGTTACAGCCATCTCTTTGTAGAAATCCACCTTCTGGCCTTCTTTAATCTTCTCAAATGCTTCTGATATGCTCTCATAACCAAGCACAATAATAAATATAAGAATACCCAGTTTTCCTATAAGATCTGTCTGCTGCATTCCCTTATAATATGCAATAAGATCAACAATCATAGAAATTCCAAGTGCAGCCGCGCCAATAATATTAGCCTTTACTTTCCTGTCAAAGCCTTTAACCCATACTCTTTTAATAAGAACTGTACAGAAATATACAAGTGACATAACAAGCATCACATGTATAATGTACACGCTGTTCTTAAACTCACACACACCTGTTATATGACATACAAGCAGTATTACAGCTGTTGCAGCATATATGGCGCACAAGATATTATTCAGAGCACTTTTCCCTATCTGGAAAAAATTCTTCTCTGCCTGCATAAAAGGAATAGGTATCATCATTAGCAGTACATACCCTATCAGTGAACCTATCTTCCTGTTCTCCACAAGAATCGTTGCAATATCAGTCTCATTAAGAGCCCATGCACCTATAATCATTGCAAATATACCAAAATAAAACAGTGCTTGTGTCTGTGCAATCTTCTTTCTGCAGAAAATCCATAATATAATCATAGCAAATCCAACTATTATTATAAACGAACTAAGTACTGCTGATGGCAGCGATTTCGCAATAAGCTCTTTTATAAGTTTTGTCTCGTCACCATATTCAAATGTTGTTCCTCTTATCTTATGACCAGCATATACATTAGTAAGCCTTACGATTATATCTGTTGTATATGGTGGAATGTTCACAATCGTATAATTAGTTCCAGTGGTTGTTCCATATACAGACCTATGTGCTTTTATATAATATATAAGTCTTCCACCTGCATATACTTCTACTTCCTGATGCCTGCTTACAAATGCCAGTGCATTATTATTTCCTGCACTTGCTCTAATCTTCACATGATATTCAATTGTGTCATCTCCAATATATCTTGTATCCTCTGGTTTAACTACGACACTCGTTCTTTTATCTGCCGGTGTCACCTTATCTACAGTGCTGAATATAAATCCTGAAGCCATAAAAAGCAGAAATCCTAATAAAAATATACAGTAAAAAATCCTGTTAACTAATTTAATTCTTTTCATAAAAAAAGCCTTTCAGCCGTACTATAGTGTTATCCGTAATAAATCTAACCCTATAATACAGTAGAATGGCTTTATTTTCAAATGATTTTTTGTTGTTCTGTATTTTGTACACTATTCGCAAAGTTTTAAAACTGCATAGCACTACAAGTTACTATTATATACTTTTAGCAAGTTCAGTTGGATTCTCTGAAAACTTCAAAGCTACATCCCTTGAAATAACTCTTGTCTTAACAAGATTAGCAAGGGAATAGTTCATTGTGTGCATACCTGTCTGCATATTTGACTGAAGAACGGTCTGAATCTGATTAGTCTTCTTCTCTTTAATAAGATTAGATACTGCTGTATTATTAAGCATAATCTCTGTTGCAGCAATTCGTCCTTCCTGCTCTGCACGAGGTACAAGTGTCTGTGTTACAACTCCAGTTAATACAGATGCAAGCTGTATTATAAGTGCAGACTGTGCCTCAATAGGGCATGCACTGATTATACGCTCAACTGTCTGTGTAGCGCTTCTTGTATGAAGTGTTGATAATACAAGATGTCCTGTTTCAGCAGCTGTAATTGCTGCATTGATAGTCTCATAATCTCTCATCTCTCCCACAAGAATAACATCCGGATCTTCACGAAGTGCTGAACGAAGTGCTGTAGCAAAATCAGGTACATCTCTTCCTACCTGTCTCTGATGTATCATAGATTTCTTAAACCCATATACATACTCTATAGGATCTTCTACTGTTATAATATGTCTTGACATATTGTTGTTAATATAATCAATCATAGCTGCAAGTGTTGTAGACTTACCACTTCCTGTAGGACCTGTTACAAGAATAAGACCAGACCTTTTCTCAACAAGCTTAGAAAAAAGTTTTCCTGAATGTCCCAATTCTTCAAACGACGGTATAACAGAATCAAGAAGACGGATACTTGCTGCAAGATTTCTTCTCTGATGATATATATTAATTCTTAATCGTCCACCAGACTCATCAGTAGATGCCACGTCAATATCTTTTCCTGCCTGAACATTCTGTATATCTTCATCACCAAGAATTGAGAATATCATCTCTTCTGTTTCTTCTATCGAAGGTGTTATATCAAGAAGCTCAAGTTCACCATATTTTCTTACTGCAACCGCTTCTCCTGCAGTAATATGCAGATCTGAACACCTGTTATCTCTTGCGTATTTAATTAATTCTTTTAATTCCATGTTCCCCTCCCATACATTTTGTTCATTAGTATGAACCACAATAAAATACTACCATAATAAAAATGCATATTCAATCACACTTTTATCCCATTTTTCTTACATATATCATTAAGGCAGCATCTTTCACAGTGTGGCGTAGTACGCGCCGTACATACCTCTCTTCCGTGGTCTACAAACCGGTGGCATAATCCACTTCCTTCTTCTGGCGGGACTATCTTCCACAATGCCATCTCAACCTTCTTAGGCTCTTTCTCGTCTTTTACAAGACCTATTCTGTTACAAAGCCTTATACAGTGTGTATCTGTAACAATTGCCGGCTTTCCGAACACATCACCCATAATAAGATTGGCACTCTTCCTTCCAACTCCAGGAAGCTTTAATAATTCTTCCATGCTGTCAGGAACTTTATCATTATACTGTTCATGAAGCATGCGCATACATGCACATATATCCCTTGCCTTGCTTTTTCCAAGACCGCAAGGTCTTATAATCTTTTCAATCTCTTCTGGAGATGCTGCAGCAAGTGATGCTATATCAGGATATTTTTCATACAGTCCCTTAACCACAACATTTACTCTTGCATCAGTGCATTGTGCCGCAAGTCTTACGCTTACAAGCAGTTTCCAGGCATCATCGTAATCAAGACTGCACTCCGAATCCGGATATTCTGCCTTTAATCTTCTTATAACCTCTAAAACAAGTTCTTTCTTAGTCATAGATTACGCATCTTTCTTCTTATAATTAGCAATTCCGAATATTGCAAGAAGCAATACACACGCAAATATCATCCAGCCAACAAGATAACCTGTTCCCCTTGGTTTAAATGTATCATAATAACCCTTAAGGTATACAACCACTATAATAGCCGGAAGTATATAACTCATATAGAATCTTAACCATTCAGGAAGCTTAGGACCTTTTCCTTCATTAGCTTCTTTTCTGAAGCCTTCCCAGCCCCAGCCGTTCTTCTTGGTACAGAATAATACAAATATCATGCTCCCAAGAGGAAGCAGATTATATGAAACAAGGAAATCCTCCAGATCCATAATTGAACTTCCCGGACCAATAGGCTGGAAAGCTGCAAGCTTGTTAAAGCCTAATACAGCAGGAAGTGAAAGCAGTATCATGAATATAACATTACCTGCAACAACCTTTTTCCTTGAAAATCCCTTAAGGTCAATATAAAAAGCAATAATGTTCTCAAATACAGCAATTACAGTTGATAATGCTGCAAATGACATGAATACAAAGAATGCTGTTCCCCATATTCTTCCTCCCGCCATATGATTAAATATGTTAGGCAGTGTTATAAATAAAAGTGATGGACCGGCACCCGGAGCAACACCATATGCAAAGCATGCAGGAATAATTATGAATCCTGCCATAAGAGCAACAAATGTATCAATCAGAATGATATTAACAGCCTCTCCACCTATTGTTCTGTCTTTCTTTAAGTAGCTTCCGAATATCTCCATTGCGCCAATGCCTACACTAAGTGTAAAGAATGCATGTGTCATGGCATCAAATATAACCGGTCCTAAACCTCTTGATTTAATAGCATCCAGATTAGGCACCATATAGAATTTAACACCTTCTGATGCATTAGGAAGTACAAGTGAATGAACTGCCAGTACCACAATAAGGATAAGAAGAAGTAACATCATAACCTTAGTAATCTTCTCAACGCCCTTCTGTAATCCTAATACACATACACCAAACGAAAGTAAAACTGCAACAATCATCCAGATTGTCATTGTACCAGGCTGTGAAAGCATAGTTCCAAATGCTCCTGAAACCTCATCTGGCTCTAAACCTGCTAACGAACCTCTTGCCTCACGCCATGCATAATAAAGCATCCATCCTGCAACCATAGTATAGAAAGCCATTAATACGTAGCTTCCTACTACCGATACCCATTTGAAATGATGCCATTTACTTCCCTTAGTCTCCAGTTCTTCAAATGCCCTTGCAGCACCTTTACCGCTTCCTCGTCCTACTGTGAACTCCGCACACATAATAGGAAATCCAAGAATTGCAAGAAATACAAGATAGATAAGCACGAATGCCGCACCACCATTTTCCCCGCATATGTATGGAAATTTCCACACATTACCAAGTCCCACCGCACAGCCAGCAGACACTAAGATAAAGCCGAGTCGCGAGCCGAATTTTTCTCTCTCTTTCAAAATAAAACCTCCATAGTTAATATATTTACATTAATTAAGATTGTATCATATATTACTATATTTTCACAGCCAATTATTTCATACTCTCACTGACTTCTGATGTAATAATCTGACCGCCCTGTTCATTCCATTCTTTTACAAATGTATCGAAGTAAGATATATCTTCTTCTCCGCTTATAATCTTTAAATATGCCTCTTTTTCTTTAGCCTTAAGTCTCCACCAATGGCTCTTCATTGTGTCTGTGGTCTTAAAATAAAGCGAGTCAACTACCTTTATATTATCCTGTGCAATAAGACTGCATGCCTTAATTCTTGACATATACGCTGCCCATTGCGTACTTGTTTTGTTAGCATTCTTAATATATTCACTGCATGCATCATAAAATGAACGCTCAAGAAGTTCCAGACTGTCAGGATTCTTTCTTCCTGAAATTGTGGCATCTATATTCCTGTAACATATTGAAAGTGCATTATTATAATCAACATTTATTGATAAAGGTCTTGCCGTAGGTTCAACATTAAGCTGATAGTAATTCTTGAATTCTTCTGAGTCTGTACAGTCAAATCTTACTTTATCAAACATAACGCTTATCATCTTTGCTGCAATCTCAGGATGTTCATATCCCTTTCTTACGACAACATATTTGTAACACGGGTTCTGGCTGTGATAACTCGTTGTTCCATCCGAATCCGTTGCTATTAAATATGGCTGCCAGTTCGCATCCGGATTCCTGCTTACTGCATTGGCAAGCGGATTATTCGGTGCCCACCATGGTCCAAAAAACGAGCCACACAGACCATTCTCTATAAGCTCACATATATTGGTTGATGTTCTCAGAAGAAAATCATTATCTATAACCCCCTGATTATACAGACTGTTTATATACGAAAGTGCTTCTTTTGCCTCATCTGTAACCGAACCATATACAATCTCACCATCATCGTTCATTATCCACTGCTTTGGATACGCTCCAAAGCAGGCAAATATTATATCCAGCAGAAATTCACTGCTGTAACCACATTCACCTGTCACATCTGTATCCACTGCAAGCCCCACTGTATTAGGTTTTCCGGACGCATCCTCGCCATTATTTCCAGGGTCTTCTGATATAAAATGCTTCACTATATTAACAACATCATCAATAGTGTGTGGCTCTGACAATCCGAGCTTATCCATCCAGTCTTTTCTTAACCACACAAGATTAGGTCCATCTGTTATATTAGTCTCCGGCAGTGCCATTATCTTTCCATCGTATGTAACCATATCCTTAAGTGAATCGCCATAGCTTTCATACATTTTTCTTATTCTGTCACTTATACAGTTATTGTAGCTTTCTGTAAGGTCCTCTATAAGTCCTGCTCCCACTAACTGTTCAACCTCATCCTGACTTGATACAACCATGATATCCGGCAGGCTTCCCATTGAGATTGCCATAGAAACGTTAGTGTCATACTGGCTGTCGTTTGCTTCAAATGCATCAACATTCTGCACATTAATCACAGACTTAATATAGCGTGTGTACGCATTATCTGTATACGTGTCATTCTCCGGCATATTGGAATTATTAACACTTGTCATCTTTCCAAGTGTATATTCTATAGTCTCGGGGTAAGCACCGAATGGCGTTGTCCTCGCTTCTTCCATTCTCGCATTGTATTCTTCATTATCATTAGACGCAAAACCAGCCGGGCTTTTACACCCGGCTAATATAAGCATTATTCCTGTGACACCAAATGCCACACTTTTTTTTAATGTTTGCTTTAATCTATTCATATATCTAACCCTTCACTGCACCTGTCATGCTTTCATTATAACACC
>OGDG01000138.1_pt1 | contig 50448 bp, 45 predicted proteins | sample 1570391 | NCBI WGS metagenome assembly OGDG01 (sample SAMEA2582186, study PRJEB24529) | metagenome | biome: Human gut stool | place: China | collected 2011 | reverse complement strand
GCCTGGCAGCGCCATTTCTTCTTCATGCAGCTTCGGCAGCAGATAGCTCAGCGTTGAGGTTTCTTCACCTTTGCGCACGCGCAGGACGGAGTAGTGCGGCGTTTGCATTTCGTCGTTTGGCACGATAATAACGCGCACATCGCCCTGACGGGATTCGATAGCGCTCACTGCGGCACGTTTTTCGTTCAGCAGATAGGAGGCGATCGGTACCGGAACAATGGCGTGGACTTCTTTGGTATTCTCTTTCAGCGCTTCTTCTTCGATCAGACGCAGAATAGAGAGCGACAGCGATTCGTTATCACGCACGGTGCCGGTGCCGGAGCAGCGCGGGCAGACGTGGTGGCTGGACTCGCCCAGCGACGGACTCAGGCGCTGACGGGACATCTCCAGCAGGCCGAAGCGCGAAATATGGCTGATCTGAATGCGCGCCCGGTCCTGACGGACGGCTTCGCGCAGACGATTCTCCACGGCGCGCTGGTGACGAACCGGGGTCATATCGATGAAGTCGATAACGATCAGGCCGCCGAGGTCGCGCAGACGCAGCTGGCGGGCAATTTCGTCAGCCGCTTCGAGGTTGGTATTGAAGGCTGTCTCTTCGATATCGCCGCCGCGGGTGGCGCGGGCGGAGTTGATATCGATCGCGGTCAGCGCTTCGGTGCTATCGATAACGATAGACCCGCCGGAAGGCAGGCGCACTTCGCGCTGGAAGGCGGACTCAATTTGCGATTCGATCTGATAATGGCTGAACAGCGGGATTTCACCGGTGTACAGTTTTATTTTGCTGCTGAAATCCGGACGACCCAGCGCGGCGATATGCTGGCGCGCCAGCTCAAGCACTTTCGGGTTATCGATCAGGATTTCGCCGATGTCCTGGCGCAGGTAGTCACGGAAGGCGCGGACAATGACGTTGCTTTCCTGGTGGATCAGGAACGGCGCCGGACGGCTTTCCGCGGCTTTCTGAATCGCTTCCCAGTGCTTCAGGCGGAAGCTCAGGTCCCACTGCAGGGCTTCGGCGGATTTGCCGACGCCAGCGGTGCGAACGATCAGGCCCATGCCGTCCGGAAGCTCCAGGCTCGCCAGCGCTTCTTTCAGTTCGGTACGGTCGTCGCCCTCGATACGGCGGGAAATTCCCCCGGCGCGCGGGTTGTTCGGCATCAGTACCAGATAGCTGCCCGCCAGGCTGATAAATGTGGTGAGCGCAGCGCCTTTGTTGCCGCGTTCTTCTTTATCAATCTGCACGATAACTTCCTGACCTTCCCGCAGTACGTCTTTGATATTAGGACGACCATGCGCATTGTAGTTGGCGGGGAAGTATTCGCGGGCGATTTCTTTGAGGGGGAGGAAACCATGACGCTCGGCGCCGTAATCAACAAACGCGGCTTCAAGGCTGGGTTCAATGCGGGTGATTTTGCCTTTGTAGATGTTCGCTTTTTTCTGTTCGTGCCCGGGGCTTTCGATATCCAGGTCGTACAGGCGCTGCCCATCAACAAGGGCGACGCGCAACTCTTCCTGCTGAGTTGCGTTGATTAACATTCTTTTCATCGTAACTTACTCATTATTCTTACATTGACGACTAAGCTGCGGGCAGAGTAATGCCTTTCCGGGGGAAAACCGATGGCCTCGTGTCTGGTTCACGTCGCCAACCTCACGGTTGTCGCGCGCTTAAGAGGCGCAGAGTGTCGGTCGCCTGTGTTTCAAACGGAAACACAGCGCAATTATTCAGGGGAACAGCCTGGGATGTATCACCAGAGAATATTCCATTTATACTCGTCGTCTTTCGCGTTGCAGGCATGGTGGCTTAACCTGCTCACCTCGATCTGGCGATCCAGATGAGCTCCCGGGAGTCCCGGAGTTGACGCCTTCCTGCGACTTGAAATCCATAGAGCCTGTACCGGTAAGGACTGCAACCCGCAGCCCGCTAACTGTCTGAAAGATCACAACGTCTTACGCCATTGCTGCGTGGGCGATCGGTCAGACAAAATTGGTCATTCCGCTAATGTCTTGTTCTAACAAGATGCAATACGGAAAACGGTCTCATTATTCCATTGCTAACCTTGTTATAGCAAGTTGACTTTCACCTTTTATCACCCGGTTACTCACAGTTTTATCACCTGCCCATACAGATTGTTCTAATAACAAACAAAATGGCGGTCAGGTAAACCGTGAAAACAGGATAATGATAAATATAAGCATATAAAAATGAGTGGCGCTAATGCGTCCGGCTATTTAGAATCGCGCACCATGAAAACTGAGACCCCAACCGTAAAAATGGTTGCCATTGCTGCTGATGAAGCGGGGCAACGTATCGACAACTTTTTGCGTACGCAATTGAAAGGCGTACCGAAGAGCATGATTTATCGCATCCTGCGTAAAGGCGAGGTGCGGGTAAACAAAAAGCGCGTGAAGCCGGAGTATAAGCTGGAAGCGGGCGATGAAGTCCGTATCCCGCCGGTACGCGTGGCGGAGCGTGAAGAAGAGGCGGTATCGCCGCACCTGCAGAAAGTGGCCGCGCTCTCTGAGGTGATCCTCTATGAAGACGATCATATTCTGGTGCTCAATAAGCCTTCTGGTACCGCGGTACACGGCGGCAGCGGCCTGAGCTTCGGCGTGATTGAAGGGCTGCGCGCCCTGCGCCCGGAGGCGCGCTTCCTTGAGCTGGTGCATCGTCTCGACCGGGATACCTCCGGCGTGCTGCTGGTGGCGAAAAAGCGCTCAGCGCTGCGTTCGCTGCACGAGCAACTGCGCGATAAAGGCATGCAGAAAGATTATCTGGCGCTGGTGCGCGGTCAGTGGCAGTCGCATACCAAAGTGGTCCAGGCCCCGCTGTTGAAGAATATTCTGCAGAGCGGGGAGCGCATCGTTCGCGTGAGTCAGGAAGGCAAGCCGTCGGAGACGCGCTTTAAAGTGGAAGAGCGTTACGAATTCGCCACGCTGGTGCGCTGCAGCCCGGTCACCGGCCGCACGCATCAGATCCGCGTTCATACCCAGTATGCCGGCCATCCTATCGCTTTTGACGACCGCTATGGCGACCGCGAGTTCGACAAGCAGCTGTCCGCTACCGGCTTAAACCGCCTGTTCCTGCACGCGGCGGCGCTGAAGTTTACCCACCCGGGGAGCGGGGAGGTGATGCGCGTTGAGGCGCCGCTGGACAACCAGCTGAAGCACTGTTTACAGGTGCTACGGAAGAGCAAATAAGCGCAACGGCGGAATCAGTTCCGCCGTTTTTTTTGCCTCAGCCTAACAGCGGGTTGTAGTTTTCACGGCGCAACATCTGACAGAGCGCGATTAAGGGTAAACCGACCAGGGTGTTCGGGTCGCGGCCTTCCAGCCGTTCGAACAGCGTAATGCCCAATCCTTCGCTCTTGAAACTCCCGGCGCACTGCAGCGGGTTCTCTTTGCGCACATAGCCTTCTATCTCTTTATCACTGAGATGGCGAAAGTGAACGTCAAAGGGTTCGCATTCGGTTTGTAGATGGCCGCTGGCAGAGTTGTACAGCGCCAGTCCGGTATAAAAGGTAATGATTGATCCGCTGGCCTTTCTTAACTGCCTGCGGGCATTTTCCTCGGTGTGCGGTTTGCCGGTGATTTCACCGTCCAGTACGCAAACCTGATCGGAGCCTATAATAAGGTGATTAGGGAAGCGTGTGGCCAGACTTTGCGCTTTGGCCTGCGCCAGCCGGGTGACAAGCTGACGTGCGGATTCATCAGGCCGGGGCGTTTCGTCGACGTCAGGCGCGGCACATTCAAACGGTAAACCCAGTTTTTCCAGCAGCATGCGCCGCCAGGGAGAGGTTGACGCGAGGATAAGATCAGACATATTTTTTCATCCACATATAGCGCTTCGCAGAGCATCATCTTAAACTATGCGCCGCAATGTGTGCGAATAAATGGCAAAAGGCAACCTGAGGCTGCCTTTTTCTTTGACTCTATGACATTACAAAGTTAATATGCGCGCCCTATGCAAAAGGTAAAATTACCCCTGACTCTTGATCCGGTACGCACGGCTCAAAAACGCCTTGATTACGAAGGCATCTATGCCCGCGATCAGGTTGAACGTGTAACCGATTCTGTAGTCAGCGTGGACAGCGATGTGGAATGCAGCATGTCGTTCGCTATCGATAACCAGCGTCTCGCCGTTATTACTGGCGATGCAAAGGTAACGGTAACTCTCGAATGCCAGCGTTGCGGGAAACCGTTCTCCCATCACGTCCACACCACGTATTGTTTTAGCCCCGTCAGAAATGACGAACAGGCCGAAGCACTACCGGAAGCGTATGAGCCGATTGAGGTTAACGAATTCGGTGAAATCGACCTGCAGGCAATGGTCGAGGATGAAATTATCCTCTCCCTGCCCGTAGTTCCGGTGCATGATTCTGAACACTGTGAAGTGTCCGACGCGGACATGGTCTTTGGCGAACTGCCTGAAGAGGCACAAAAACCAAACCCATTTGCCGTATTAGCCAGCTTAAAGCGTAAGTAATTGAGGAGTAAGGTCCATGGCCGTACAACAGAATAAACCAACCCGTTCCAAACGTGGCATGCGTCGTTCCCATGACGCGCTGACCGCAGTCACCAGCCTGTCTGTAGACAAAACTTCTGGTGAGAAACACCTGCGTCACCACATCACTGCCGACGGTTTCTACCGCGGTCGCAAGGTTATCGCTAAGTAATCACGCGATACTCGCAGGATTTCCCGTTGCAGGCCATGGCGGGCGTGTGCGTCCCTGGAAACTCGGTTAACCCGGTCGCTGGGGGCATTTATGCCCGGATTGTTGCGTCTGCAGCGTGAATATTCGCGGGTGCCAGCGTGATGAAGCTTAGTGAGGACTCCCCGGGCAACTGGGGAATCACCGAACCGGGCAGCGACGATACCTTGACACGTCTAACCCTGGCGTTAGATGTCATGGGGGGCGATTTCGGCCCATCCGTGACGGTGCCTGCAGCACTGCAGGCACTGAACTCTAATTCGCAACTCACACTTCTTTTAGTCGGCGATCCCGACGCCATCACGCCATTACTCGCCAAAGCTGATTTCGAACAACGTTCGCGTCTGCAGATTATTCCTGCGCAGTCAGTTATTGCCAGTGATGCGCGACCCGCACAGGCTATCCGCAGCAGTCGCGGAAGCTCAATGCGCGTGGCGCTGGAGCTTGTGAAAGAAGGGCGGGCGCAAGCCTGCGTCAGCGCTGGCAACACCGGCGCGCTGATGGGTCTGGCGAAACTGCTGCTCAAACCGATCGAAGGTATTGAGCGGCCGGCGCTGGTGACGGTTTTACCGCACCAGCAGAAGGGCAAAACCGTGGTGCTGGATCTCGGCGCCAACGTCGATTGCGACAGCACGATGCTGGTGCAGTTCGCGGTAATGGGCGCGGTGCTGGCGGAAGAAGTGGTCGGCATTGCCAACCCCCGCGTCGCTTTGTTGAACATCGGCGAAGAAGAGATGAAAGGCCTCGGCAGCATCCGCGATGCTGCCGCAGTGCTCAAAACGCTGCCTTCCCTCAACTACATCGGCTATCTTGAAGCCAATGAACTGTTGACCGGAAAAACCGATGTGCTGGTTTGTGATGGATTCACGGGCAACGTCACATTAAAAACCATGGAAGGTGTTGTCAGAATGTTCCTTTCACTGCTGAAATCTCAGGGAGAGGGCAAAAAACGGTCGTGGTGGCTGCTGTTACTAAAACGTTGGTTACAAAAAAGCCTGGCGAGGCGATTCAGTCACCTCAACCCCGACCAGTATAATGGCGCCTGTCTGTTAGGATTGCGCGGTTCCGTGATCAAGAGTCATGGTGCTGCCAATCAACGCGCCTTTAGCGTCGCGATAGAGCAGGCAGTGCAGGCGGTGCAGCGGCAGATCCCTCAGCGGATCGCCGCGCGCCTGGAATCTTTATACCCAGCTGGTTTCGAGCTGCCGGAAAGCGACAGTGACGTGAACGCCCGACAGCAAAGCGGGACGAATGGCCACGATTGACGCCGCGGCGGTTGAACGAGGCGGGTATATCACCCAAGAGTGACTGAGCGTACATGTATACGAAGATTATTGGTACCGGCAGCTATCTGCCCGAGCAAGTGCGTACAAACGCCGACCTGGAAAAAATGGTAGAAACCTCTGACGAGTGGATTGTCACCCGCACAGGTATCCGTGAGCGTCGTATTGCCGCAGCGCATGAAACAGTTGCTACGATGGGCTTTGAAGCCGCAAAGCAGGCGCTGGCGATGGCGGGCGTGTCCGCGGAGCAAATTGGTCTGATTATCGTTGCGACCACCTCCGGCACGCACGCGTTTCCGAGTTCTGCATGCCAGATCCAGTCAATGCTGGGCGTTAAGGGTTGCCCGGCGTTTGATGTCGCCGCCGCCTGCGCCGGTTTCACCTATGCGCTAAGCGTCGCCGATCAGTATGTGAAGAACGGCGCGGTAGATTATGCGCTGGTTGTTGGCGCCGATGTGCTGGCGCGCACCTGCGATCCGGCGGATCGCGGAACGATTATTATTTTCGGCGACGGCGCCGGCGCGGTTGTACTGGGCGCCTCCGAAGAGCCGGGCATTATCTCGACGCATCTGCATGCCGACGGCAGCTATGGCGAACTGCTGACCCTGCCGAACGCCGATCGCGTCGATCCGGAAAACCCGATCTATCTGACGATGGCCGGCAACGAAGTCTTCAAAGTGGCGGTCACCGAGCTGGCGCACATCGTTGATGAGACGCTGGCAGCGAATAATCTTGAACGTTCAGCGCTGGACTGGCTGGTGCCGCATCAGGCTAACCTGCGTATTATCAGCGCGACGGCGAAGAAACTGGGTATGTCGATGGATAACGTCGTTGTGACCCTCGACCGCCATGGCAACACCTCCGCGGCGTCAGTCCCTTGTGCGCTGGATGAGGCCGTCCGCGATGGCCGTATTCAGCGCGGTCAGCTGATTTTGCTGGAAGCCTTTGGTGGCGGTTTCACCTGGGGTTCCGCGCTGGTTCGTTTTTAGTATAAGGATTTAAACATGACGCAATTCGCATTTGTGTTCCCGGGGCAGGGCTCTCAGGCCGTAGGCATGCTGGCCGAAATGGCTGCCGCCTGGCCGGTCATTGAAGAGACCTTCGGTGAAGCTTCCGCAGCGTTGGGTTACGATCTGTGGGCGCTGACGCAACAGGGCCCGGCAGAAGAACTGAATAAGACCTGGCAGACTCAACCGGCGCTGCTCGCCGCCTCCGTGGCGCTGTACCGCGTCTGGCAACAGCAGGGCGGCAAAGCGCCAGCGCTGCTGGCGGGTCACAGCCTCGGCGAATACTCCGCGCTGGTATGCGCGGGCGTTATCGGTTTCGCTGATGCCGTTCGCCTGGTTGAGCTGCGTGGGAAATTCATGCAGGAAGCCGTACCGGAAGGTACCGGCGCCATGTCCGCGATTATCGGTCTGGACGACGCCGCTATCGCCAAAGCCTGTGAAGAGTCTGCCGAAGGGCAGGTGGTCTCTCCGGTGAACTACAATTCCCCGGGCCAGGTGGTTATCGCCGGGCACAAAGAGGCCGTTGAACGTGCGGGCGCCGCCTGTAAAGCCGCAGGTGCCAAACGCGCGCTGCCGCTGCCGGTGAGCGTGCCGTCCCACTGCGCGCTGATGAAGCCAGCCGCAGAAAAACTGGCGGTAGAGCTGCAGAAGATCACCTTCAACGCGCCGACGATTCCGGTGGTGAATAACGTCGACGTGAAGTGCGAAACCGCGCCGGACGCCATTCGCGACGCGCTGGTGCGCCAGCTGTACAGCCCGGTGCAGTGGACCAAAACCGTTGAGTTTATGGCTGCCGAGGGCGTATCGCATCTGTATGAGGTTGGCCCGGGTAAAGTCCTCACCGGCCTGACCAAACGTATTGTTGACACCCTGACCGCTTCCGCGCTTAACGAGCCGGCGGCGATGTCTGCGGCGCTTGAGCAATAAAAGAGGAAAACCATGAGTTTTGAAGGAAAAATCGCGCTGGTTACCGGTGCAAGCCGCGGTATTGGCCGTGCCATCGCTGAAACGCTCGTCGCCCGTGGCGCGAAAGTTATCGGTACTGCGACCAGCGAAAGCGGCGCGCAGGCGATCAGCGACTATTTAGGCGCCAATGGTAAAGGTCTGATGTTGAATGTGACCGACCCGGCATCTATTGAATCTGTTCTGGAAAATGTGCGCGCAGAGTTTGGCGAAGTGGATATCCTGGTGAATAATGCCGGGATCACTCGCGACAATCTGTTAATGCGCATGAAAGATGACGAGTGGAACGATATTATCGAAACCAACCTGTCATCGGTTTTCCGTCTGTCAAAAGCGGTAATGCGCGCTATGATGAAAAAGCGTCATGGACGTATTATCACTATCGGTTCTGTGGTTGGTACCATGGGAAATGCGGGTCAGGCCAACTACGCCGCGGCGAAAGCGGGTCTGATCGGCTTCAGTAAATCACTGGCGCGTGAAGTTGCGTCCCGCGGTATTACTGTAAACGTTGTTGCTCCGGGCTTTATTGAAACGGACATGACGCGTGCGCTGACCGATGAGCAGCGTGCGGGTACGCTGGCGGCAGTTCCTGCGGGGCGCCTTGGCACCCCAAATGAAATCGCCAGCGCGGTTGCATTTTTAGCCTCTGACGAAGCAAGTTACATCACTGGTGAAACGCTGCACGTCAACGGCGGAATGTACATGGTCTGACCGAGATTTGTGCAAAACGTTCAGGAACCGCGCACTTCGCACGGTTCTCTGTGCGGTTTTGTGCGAAAAGATTTGCGTTCTTAGGGCAAACGGCCTCAAAATAGCGCAAAATCGTGGTAAGACCTGCCGGGATTTAGTTGCAAATTTTTCAACATTTTATACACTACGAAAACCATCGCGAAAGCGAGTTTTGATAGGAAATTTAAGAGTATGAGCACTATCGAAGAACGCGTTAAGAAAATTATCGGCGAGCAGCTGGGCGTTAAGCAGGAAGAAGTTACCAACAATGCTTCCTTCGTTGAAGACCTGGGCGCTGATTCTCTTGACACCGTTGAGCTGGTAATGGCTCTGGAAGAAGAGTTTGATACTGAGATTCCGGACGAAGAAGCTGAGAAAATCACCACCGTTCAGGCTGCCATTGATTACATCAACGGCCACCAGGCGTAAGTGAACATCTCCAGGCGGTCATTAGACCGCCTGAGTTTTATCTTTTTATTGTCCCACAAGAATCTATTTTCCCTCCCTGGAGGACAAACGTGTCTAAGCGTCGTGTAGTTGTGACCGGACTGGGCATGTTGTCTCCTGTCGGCAATACCGTAGAGTCTACCTGGAAAGCTCTCCTTGCCGGTCAGAGTGGCATCAGCCTGATCGACCATTTCGATACTAGCGCCTATGCAACGAAATTTGCTGGCTTAGTAAAGGATTTTAACTGTGATGACATTATCTCGCGCAAAGAACAGCGCAAGATGGATGCCTTCATTCAATATGGAATTGTCGCTGGCGTTCAGGCCATGCAGGATTCTGGCCTTGAAGTGACGGAAGAGAATGCAACCCGTATTGGCGCCGCTATCGGCTCCGGTATCGGCGGTCTCGGCTTGATCGAAGAAAACCACAGTTCGCTGGTTAACGGCGGACCGCGCAAGATCAGCCCATTCTTCGTTCCTTCCACAATTGTTAACATGGTGGCCGGCCATCTGACCATCATGTTTGGTCTGCGTGGGCCAAGTATCTCTATCGCGACCGCGTGTACTTCAGGCGTGCACAACATCGGCCAGGCCGCGCGCATCATCGCCTATGGCGATGCCGATGCGATGGTGGCAGGCGGCGCGGAAAAAGCCAGTACCCCGCTTGGCGTGGGCGGCTTCGGCGCGGCGCGTGCGCTCTCCACGCGCAATGACAACCCGCAGGCGGCGAGCCGTCCGTGGGATAAAGATCGTGACGGCTTCGTGCTGGGCGACGGCGCGGGTATGGTGGTGCTGGAAGAGTACGAGCATGCCAAAAAACGCGGCGCCAAAATCTACGCCGAGATCGTTGGCTTCGGCATGAGCAGCGATGCTTACCATATGACGTCACCGCCGGAAGATGGCGCGGGCGCCGCGCTGGCAATGGTGAATGCTATTCGCGATGCGGGCATCGAACCGGGCCAGATCGGCTACGTCAACGCCCACGGCACCTCGACGCCGGCCGGCGATAAAGCGGAAGCGCAGGCGGTTAAGTCTGTCTTCGGTGATGCGGCGAGCCGCGTACTGGTGAGCTCTACCAAATCCATGACCGGGCATCTGCTGGGTGCGGCAGGGGCGGTAGAGTCGATTTACTCTATCCTGGCGCTGCGCGATCAGGCGGTTCCGCCGACGATCAACCTCGACAACCCGGATGAAGGCTGCGACCTCGACTTCGTTCCACACGAAGCGCGTCAGGTTTCCGGTATGGAGTACACCCTGTGCAACTCCTTCGGCTTTGGCGGCACTAACGGTTCGCTGATCTTCAAAAAAGTGTGACAGGGCTTGCCCCGGTACTGCTTTAACAAAAGGCCCGTTCATCGGGCCTTTTTTATTCAGCTTTCTCCCCTTGTTCTCTGCTCTGGGTCCTGACACACTGACCGACCAGTGAAAAGGAGTCCTTTATGTTCTTGATAAACGGCGTTGTACAGGACACGTTGGCAGCGAACGATCGCGCCACCCAGTTTGGCGACGGCTGTTTTACCACCGCCCGCATCCAGCAAGGGCAGGTTGCGCTACTGGACGCCCATCTGCAGCGTTTGCAGACAACCTGTGAAAAATTACATATCCCATTTAACGACTGGCTGACGCTGAGCGAAGAGATGCAGCGTCTGGCTCGGCCGCACGCGCAGGGCGTGCTCAAGGTGACTCTCACCCGCGGCGTTGGGGGAAGGGGATACAGTACGGCAGGCTGCGTGTCGCCCACTCGCATTCTCAGCTTCTCTCCATTCCCGGCGCATTATGCGCGCTGGCGGGAGGAGGGCATTACTCTGACCCAGAGTCCGGTGCCCCTGGGGCGCAACTCCTGGCTTGCCGGCCTGAAGCACCTTAATCGCCTTGAGCAGGTGCTGATCCGCTCTCATCTTGAGCAGACGGACGCCGATGAGGCGCTGGTCCTTGACAGTGACGGGTGGCTTACGGAATGCTGTGCCGCGAATTTATTCTGGCGTCAGGGACGTGATGTATTTACTCCGCGACTCGATTATGCCGGGGTCAACGGCATTATGCGGCAGCGCTGTATCGCGCAGCTGGCACCATCGACGTTTCGCGTTGTCGAAGTGACAGCGCGTCCCGAGACGTTGCGGGAGGCCGATGAAGTGCTGATCTGCAATGCGCTGATGCCGCTGGTGCCGGTTCGCCGCTGGGAGGAGACCACCTGGTCCTCGCGTGAGCTTTACCATTTTTTAGCCCCTTTGTGTGAGCTGTCTGGTTAGTATGAAGAAAATGTTACGTTTTATCCTGTTGCTGGTCGTGCTGTTGGGCATCGCCGCGGCGGCAGGCATGTGGAAGGTACGCCAGCTGGCGGACAGCAAGCTGCTGATTAAGGAAGAGACCATCTTTACCCTCGAAGCCGGCACCGGCCGGCTGGCGCTGGGCCAGGATCTCTATCGCGAGAAGGTGATCAATCGCCCGCGCGTTTTCCAGTGGCTGCTGCGGGTGGAACCTGAGCTGTCTCACTTCAAGGCCGGGACCTATCGCTTCACGCCGCAAATGACGGTGCGCGAGATGTTGCAGCTGCTGGCCAGCGGCAAAGAGGCGCAGTTTCCGCTGCGCTTTGTCGAAGGCATGCGCGTTAGCGACTACCTGCACCAGCTGCGCGATGCCCCGTACGTGAAGCACACGCTTGAAGACGATAGCTACGCGACGGTGGCTAAGGCATTAGGTCTTGAGCATGCCGACTGGGTAGAGGGCTGGTTCTGGCCGGATACCTGGATGTACACCGCCAACACCAGCGATATCGCCATCCTCAAGCGCGCGCATCAGAAAATGGTCGCCGAAGTGGCGAAGGTCTGGGAAGGACGGATGGAGAATCTGCCCTATGCCGATCAGAACCAGCTGTTGACCATGGCCTCGATTATTGAAAAAGAGACCGCGGTAGCGGAAGAGCGCGACCGCGTCGCGTCGGTATTTATCAACCGCCTGCGCATCGGTATGCGCTTGCAGACCGATCCGACCGTAATCTACGGGATGGGCGCAGGATATACTGGTAAGTTAACGCGTAAGGATCTCGAGACGCCGACCGCATACAATACTTATACCATCAGCGGTTTGCCGCCAGGCCCTATCGCGGTGCCGGGCGAGGCCTCGCTGAAGGCAGCCGCCCATCCGGCGAAAACGCCATATCTTTATTTCGTCGCCGACGGGAAAGGGGGCCATACGTTTACCACAAACCTGGTCAGTCATAACCGTGCGGTGCAGGATTATCTGAAAGTACTTAAGGAAAAAAATGCGCAGTAACTATATCGTCATCGAGGGGCTGGAGGGCGCCGGGAAGACCACCGCACGTCAACTGGTGGTGGAGACGCTGCAGTCGGCGGGTATTCACGATATGGTGTTTACCCGCGAGCCGGGGGGCACAATCCTTGCCGAAAAACTGCGTAGCCTGGTGCTGGATATCCAGTCCACGGGCGATGAAGTGATTAACGATAAAGCGGAAGTGCTGATGTTTTACGCGGCGCGCGTCCAGTTGGTGGAGACCGTGATTAAGCCCGCGCTGGCCCGCGGCCAGTGGGTGATCGGCGATCGTCACGATCTGTCGACGCAGGCCTATCAGGGCGGCGGCCGGGGAATTGACCGCACGATGCTGGCGACGCTGCGCGACGCGGTACTCGGTGATTTTCGCCCCAATCTGACGCTGTATCTCGACGTCACGCCGGAAGTGGGGCTGCAGCGCGCCCGGGCCCGCGGCGAGCTGGATCGCATTGAGCAGGAGTCCATGAACTTTTTCAACCGTACCCGCGCGCGCTATCTTGAGCTGGCCGCCGCCGATCCTTCTATCCGCACGGTTGACGCAACTCAGCCGCTGGATGCCGTGGCGCGCGACATTCGCGCCACGATCGCCCAGTGGATGGCGGAGCAAGCGGCATGAAATGGTATCCGTGGCTGCGCCCCTCGTTCGAGCAACTGGTCGGTAGCTATCAGGCCCGACGAGGCCACCACGCCTTACTGTTACAGTCCCTGAACGGGATGGGCGGCGAGGCGTTGATTTACGCGCTGTGCCGCTTCCTGATGTGCCGCCAGCCCGAAGGACATAAAAGCTGCGGCCACTGCCATAGCTGTCAGCTGATGCAGGCAGGCACGCACCCCGATTACTATGCGCTCAGCCCCGAGAAGGGCAAGAGCGCGCTGGGTATTGACGCGGTGCGCGATGTCAATGAAAAGCTCTATGAACATGCGCGCCTTGGTGGGGCAAAAGTGGTCTGGATTAGCGATGCTGCCTTGCTGACCGATGCCGCCGCCAACGCGTTGCTGAAAACGCTGGAGGAGCCCCCGGAGAATACCTGGTTCTTCCTCGCCTGCGAGGAGCCGGCGCGTCTGCTGACCACTCTGCGCAGCCGCTGTCGCCTGCATCATCTGGCGCCGCCGTCTGAGCCTTATGCTCTGGCCTGGCTGGAGCGTGAGGTGAGCCTGCCGCAGGAGTCATTGTTGACCGCGTTACGCCTGTGCGCCAGCGCGCCGGCTGCGGCGCTCGAACTGTTACAGGAACCGCTGTGGACGGCGCGGCAGCAGTTGTGTCAGGCGCTGGCGGCTACCCTGGCGAGCGGTGACTGGCTGACGCTGCTGCCGATACTCAATCATGAACAGGCGGCGGTTCGCCTGCACTGGCTGGCGTCGCTACTGGTCGATGCGCAAAAACGACAGCAGGGGATTACCCTGGTGAGTAACCCTGACGTCTGGCCGCTGCTGGAGCAGCTGGCGCACAGCCTGCCCGCCGCCCGGCTGCAGGCGATTGCCCATGACGTCTGTACCTGCCGCGAGCAATTGCTCAACGTTGTCGGTGTCAACCGCGAACTGCTGCTTACCGAGCGCCTGCTGCGCTGGGAACATTACCTGCAACCCGGGACGGGTTTACCCGTCTCCCACCTCTGAGTGAGACATTATGTTTTTAGTCGACTCCCACTGCCATCTTGATGGTTTGGATTATCAAACTCTACACAAAAACGTCGACGACGTGCTGGCAAAAGCGGCCGCACGCGATGTGAAATTTTGCCTCGCCGTCGCCACGACGCTGCCTGGCTACCGCAGTATGCGCGAACTGGTGGGGACGCGTGACAACGTCGTCTTCTCCTGTGGCGTACACCCATTAAACCAGGACGAGCCCTGGGAGGTAGAGACCCTGCGCGCGCTGGCAGCGGAAGAGGGCGTCGTGGCGATGGGGGAGACCGGTCTGGATTATTTTTATACCCCGGAAACTAAAGCCCAACAGCAAAGCTCGTTCCGCGACCACATTCGTATCGGCCGTGAGCTCAATAAGCCGGTGATCGTCCATACCCGTGACGCGCGTGCCGATACTCTGGCGATTTTGCGCGAAGAAAAGGTGACGGATTGCGGTGGCGTACTACACTGTTTCACTGAGGACAGGGAGACAGCGGGCAAGCTGCTCGATATGGGGTTCTATATCTCGTTTTCCGGTATCGTCACTTTTCGTAACGCCGAGCAGCTGCGTGATGCGGCGCGCTACGTGCCGCTGGATCGCCTGCTGGTTGAAACCGATTCGCCGTACCTGGCGCCGGTCCCCCACCGCGGCAAAGAGAACCAGCCGGCGCTGGTCCGTGACGTTGCCGAGTATATGGCGGTACTGAAGGGGGTGTCGCTTGAGCAGCTGGCTCAGCAGACCACCGACAATTTTGCCACCCTGTTCCACATCGACCCCGCCCGTTTGCAACCTGCTTGATCTGCTTATTATTTTAAGGCTCGTAATTAATAGCCAAAGCGAGTAAAGTTCACCGCCACAAAAGTGGCGGTGAAGGTTTTTTAGCAACATCTAGATACAATTTATGTAAGTTGATGTAAATTTTTACCGGAAGGCTGATTGAAACGTGATAGCCGTCAAACAATCATCCCGTTAATTATTTTACTCTGTGTAATAAATAAAGGGCGCTTAGATGTCCTGTCCACGGCACGGTTCTCCCCCCGGGCCAATGCGTGAAAGCGTAAAAAAGTACCAAATACTCAGGAGCACTCTCAATTATGTTTAAGAATGCATTTGCTAACCTGCAGAAGGTCGGTAAATCGCTGATGCTGCCGGTATCCGTACTGCCTATCGCAGGTATCCTGCTGGGCGTCGGTTCCGCTAACTTCAGCTGGCTGCCAGCCGTGGTCTCCCACGTTATGGCAGAAGCAGGCGGTTCAGTTTTCGCCAATATGCCGCTGATCTTCGCTATCGGTGTGGCCCTCGGCTTCACCAATAACGACGGTGTATCCGCACTGGCTGCAGTCGTGGCTTACGGCATCATGGTGAAAACCATGGCGGTTGTTGCGCCGCTGGTGCTGCATTTACCTGCTGACGAGATTGCGGCAAAACACCTTGCTGATACCGGCGTGCTTGGCGGTATTATCTCCGGTGCTATCGCCGCCTACATGTTCAACCGCTTCTATCGCATCAAGCTGCCAGAATATCTCGGCTTCTTTGCGGGCAAGCGATTTGTGCCGATTATCTCTGGTCTGGCCGCTATCTTCACCGGCGTGATCCTCTCCTTCATTTGGCCGCCGATCGGCTCCGCGATCCAAACCTTCTCCCAGTGGGCTGCTTATCAGAACCCAGTGGTGGCGTTTGGTATCTACGGTTTCATCGAACGTTGCCTGGTGCCGTTTGGTCTGCATCACATCTGGAACGTTCCTTTCCAGATGCAGATCGGCGAATACACCAACGCGGCTGGTCAGGTGTTCCACGGCGATATCCCGCGCTACATGGCAGGCGACCCGACGGCGGGCAAACTGTCTGGCGGCTTCCTGTTCAAAATGTATGGTCTGCCGGCAGCGGCTATCGCGATTTGGCACTCTGCTAAACCGGAAAACCGCGCCAAAGTGGGCGGTATCATGATCTCCGCCGCGCTGACCTCGTTCCTGACCGGTATCACCGAGCCGATCGAGTTCTCGTTCATGTTCGTGGCGCCGATCCTGTACGTTATCCATGCCATTCTGGCGGGCCTGGCGTTCCCGATCTGTATCCTGCTGGGTATGCGTGACGGTACCTCGTTCTCTCACGGCCTGATCGACTTTATCGTGCTGTCCGGTAACAGCAGCAAGCTGTGGCTGTTCCCGATTGTTGGTATCTGCTATGCGATCGTGTACTACGTCATTTTCCGTGTGCTGATTAAAGCCCTGGATCTGAAAACTCCGGGTCGTGAAGACACCACCGAAGAGAGCAAAGCTGGCGCCACCAGCGAGATGGCTCCGGCTCTGGTCGCCGCTTTCGGCGGTAAAGAGAACATCACCAACCTCGACGCATGTATTACTCGTCTGCGTGTTAGCGTGGCGGATGTAGCGAAAGTTGACCAGGCTGGCCTGAAAAAACTGGGCGCCGCTGGCGTGGTAGTGGCAGGTTCTGGCGTACAGGCCATCTTCGGTACCAAGTCCGATAACCTGAAAACTGAAATGGATGAGTACATCCGTAACAGTTAAGACGTAGTATCGGGGAGACTAAGGCAGCCAACTGGCTGCCTTTTTTATGCGCTAAAGTCGGTGCCCCACAAGCGATAACCCTGAAAACAGTCCGCCATATGCTTATTCCCTCAGCAGCTAAGTCTATAGTTGAATAAGAAAAAGAGCTTTCAGGTTGAAAGAGAGGGAGAATGTCGCTCATACTCTTAGCGGAACCTGTGCGTCCGCGTTTATCTGCAGAAGCAGGCCAGCGCACGGGATAAAACTTATAAGGAATCAGTCATGGCAGAAGAAACGATTTTCAGCAAAATCATTCGCCGGGAGATCCCGTCGGATATTGTCTATCAGGATGAGCTTGTGACCGCTTTTCGCGACATCTCCCCGCAGGCGCCCACCCATATTCTGATTGTCCCGAATGTTCTGATTCCTACCGTAAATGACGTCACCGCTGAACATGAGCTGGCGCTGGGCCGGATGATGACCGTCGCGGCGAAGATCGCCCGCGATGAAGGTCTTGCCGACGATGGCTATCGGTTGATCGTCAACTGCAACCGCCACGGCGGCCAGGAAGTGTACCATATCCATATGCATCTGCTGGGCGGTCGTCCGCTTGGCCCGATGCTGGCGCACAAAGGCTAACGTCATGCTCAGGACCCTTTTGGGCGCGTGTCTGGCGGCGGGGCTACTCGCCGGGTGTAGTTCACACCCGGAGATCCCGGTTTCTGACCAGCAGGCGCTGGTGATGGAGTCGAGCGTGCTGGCGGCGGGGATCAGCGCCAGCGAGCCTGCCGTCGTGGCGACAGAGATTCAGGCTACCGCCTCCTCAACGCTATATAACGAGCGCCAGCAGCCGGTTACCGTGCACTATCGTTTTTTCTGGTATGACGCCCGAGGGCTGGAGATGCATCCGCTGGACGCGCCGCGCACCATCGTGGTACCGGCCCGCTCCTCGGTCACGTTATATGGCAGCGCCAATATCCTGGGGGCGCATAAGGCCCGCCTTTATCTTTATCTGTAAGGGGTAATTATAATGATGAAAATGTGTCGCTATGCGTTAATCACAGCACTGGCGATATTCCTCGCAGGCTGTGCGGGGTTGCGGGAGCAGCCCGCGCCGGTAGAAGAGGCCAAACCGCAGCCGCAGCAGCCTGCGCAGCCGCAGCCCACGGTGCCGACCGTACCGGCGGTGCCCTCTGTCCCGGCGCAGCCTGGGCCGATTGAGCATCAGGATCAGCAGTCGGGTCAGCCGGCGCCGCGCGTGCGTCATTATGACTGGAACGGCGCGGTTCAGCCGCTGGTGGGGCAGATGCTGCAGGCGAGTGGGGTCAATGCCGGCAGTATTCTGCTGGTTGACAGCGTGAACAACCGCACCAACGGTTCGCTGAATGCTGGAGAAGCCACCACTGCGCTACGTAGTGCGCTGGCCGGTAACGGCAAATTTACCCTGGTATCGGCGCAGCAGCTGGCGGTCGCCAAGCAGCAGCTGGGCCTGTCGCCGCAGGACAGCCTCGGCAGCCGCAGCAAAGCCATGGGCATCGCCCGCAACGTGGGCGCGCAGTATGTGCTTTACTCCAATGCCACCGGCAACGTCAACGCGCCTGAGCTGAAAATGCAGCTCATGCTGGTGCAAACCGGTGAGATTATCTGGTCAGGTAAAGGTGCTGTTCAGCAACAATAAGCTAACGCGCGACGAGCTCTTGTCGCGCTTCTTTCCCCATTATCATCCTGTCGCCTCGCTGAGCCAGAGTGGCCTCAGCGGCGGCAGTGTGATTATCAGCGACGGCGACCGGCGGCACGTGCTGCGTCAGCCGCACGATCCGTCTGCCGGCACTTACTATTTTCGCCGTCAGTATCACACACTCCGCCGACTGCCTGCCAGGCTGGCGCCAACCCCGCTGTTTTACTCACCCTGCTGGATGGTGGTGGAGTATTGCACAGGGGAGGTGAAAAGCGAGTTACCGGCCTCCCCGCAGCTGTCAGGCTTATTGTATGATTTGCATCAGCAACCGCGGTTTGGCTGGCGGGTTAGCCTCACACCACTGCTGGCCCAGTACTGGCAGAGGTGCGATCCGGCGCGGCGCAAGCCGCGTTGGCTGCGCTGGCATCAGCGGCTGCGCCGCCAGGGCGAGCCCCGTCCCCTGCGGCTGGCGCCGCTGCACATGGACGTCCATGCTGGCAATATTATTCATAATGAGTCCGGCCTGAGGCTGATCGACTGGGAATATGCCGGCGATGGCGATATCGCGCTGGAGCTGGCCGCGGTGTGGATCACGCCTGGCGAGCGCCGTCGGCTGGTAGAAGCGTATGCCCGGCGGGCGGCCATCGACGCGCAGCTGCTTTGGCGGCAGGTTGTACTCTGGCGCCCGTGGGTACTGCTGTTGATGGCGGGCTGGTATGAAATGCGCTGGCGGCAGAGCGGGGACCGGCAATTTATCACGCTGGCAGATGAAACATGGTGTCAGTTAGACAACGAACGTAAAGGATAAGAGAGGTCAGTGTGGGCCCAGTGATGTTGGATGTCGAAGGGTATGAGCTGGATGCGGAAGAGCGAGAAATTCTGGCGCATCCGCTGGTGGGAGGGTTGATCCTCTTTACCCGAAATTATCACGATCCGGCGCAGCTGCGCGAGCTGGTGCGCCAGATCCGCGACGCCTCCCGGAACCACCTGGTGGTGGCGGTCGATCAGGAAGGGGGGCGGGTTCAGCGTTTCCGCGAAGGGTTTACCCGTTTACCGGCGGCCCAGTCTTTCGCCGCGCTGCTGGGGATGGAAGAGGGGGGCAAACTGGCCGCCGAAGCCGGCTGGCTGATGGCCAGCGAAATGATCGCCATGGATATCGATATTAGTTTTGCGCCAGTGCTGGACGTCGGCCATATCAGCGCCGCAATCGGCGAACGTTCTTATCATGAAGATCCGCAGAAAGCGCTGACGATGGCGCGTCACTTCATTGACGGGATGCACGCCGCGGGCATGAAAACCACCGGCAAACACTTCCCGGGACACGGGGCGGTGACTGCCGATTCGCACAAAGAGACGCCGTTCGATCCGCGGGCGGCATCGGTTATCCGCGACCATGATATGGCGGTGTTCAAAAGCCTTATCGCCGAGCAGCGTCTGGACGCCATTATGCCGGCGCATGTGATTTACCCGGAGCTCGATCCGCGTCCGGCCAGCGGCTCGGCGTACTGGCTGAAAACGGTGCTGCGCGGCGAACTGGGCTTTGACGGGGTGATTTTCTCCGACGATCTGTCGATGGAAGGGGCGGCGATCATGGGCAGCTATGCCGAACGCGGTCAGGCATCGCTCGACGCCGGTTGCGATATGATCCTCGTCTGCAATAATCGTAAAGGCGCGGTCAGTGTGCTGGATAACCTGTCGCCGATCAAAGCAGAGCGTGTTACGAAATTGTATCATAAAGGTTCCTTTTCCCGTCAGGAGTTAAGGGATTCAGCCCGTTGGAAAACGGTGAGTGCCCAGCTGGAGCAGCTTCATGCGCGCTGGCAAGAGGCGAAGTCCGCGTAACGCTCTACGGGGCGTTGTTGTCTGGTGAGGATGCGATGATTATCTATTTACACGGTTTTGACTCGAACAGCCCCGGTAACCATGAGAAGGTGATGCAGCTGCAGTTTATCGACCCGGACGTGCGGTTGATTAGCTACAGCACGCGGCATCCCAAGCACGATATGCAGCATTTGCTGAAAGAGGTCGATAAAATGCTGCAGCTCACTGCCGATGACCGGCCGCTGATCTGCGGCGTCGGCCTTGGCGGCTACTGGGCGGAGCGGATTGGTTTTCTGTGCGATATCCGCCAGGCGGTGTTCAATCCAAACCTGTTTCCGCATGAGAACATGGAAGGCAAAATCGACCGACCGGAAGAGTATGCTGACATCGCCACCAAGTGCGTGACCAACTTCCGCGAGAAGAACCGCGATCGCTGCCTGGTGGTGCTTTCCCGCCAGGACGAGGCGTTGGACAGCCAGCGTTCCGCCGATCTCCTGCACCACTATTATGAAATTATCTGGGATGAAGAGCAGACCCATAAGTTTAAAAATATCTCGCCGCATCTGCAGCGGCTGAAAGCGTTTAAAACCCTCGGCTAACTGCTTTTCCCTTGTTCCCAAACCCGCGTCGGGTTCACCACGCGGGTTTTTTCATGTCTACACTTATTGGTTTCGCTGAAAAAATACGCGACAAAACTTGATGCACATCAATTTTGGTATGACCAATGCACCGTTCATGGTATTCTCGACAGTGCTGAATGGTTTCATTAACGTAACTTGTTGTTAAATAAAGGCTATTTCAATAACTTTTATTTAACAATTGGTTAATGATTTTAGGGGTACACATGACTACGCCATTGAAAAAAATCGTAATTGTGGGTGGCGGCGCTGGCGGACTGGAACTGGCAACTCAGCTGGGGAGAAAGTTAGGGCGCCATAAGAAAGCGAAAATCACCCTGGTGGACCGTAACCACAGCCATCTGTGGAAGCCGCTGCTGCACGAAGTGGCCACCGGTTCTCTGGATGAAGGCGTTGATGCGCTGAGCTATCTGGCCCATGCCCGCAACCACGGTTTCCAGTTCCAGCTGGGCTCGGTGGTTGATATCAACCGCGAAGGGAAAACCATCACCCTCGGCGAGCTGCGCAATGAAAAAGGCGAGCTGCTGGTGGCTGAGCGTAAACTGCCGTACGACACGCTGGTCATGGCGTTGGGCAGTACCTCGAATGACTTTAATACCCCTGGCGTAAAAGAGAACTGCATTTTCCTCGACAACCCGCACCAGGCGCGTCGCTTCCATCAGGAAATGCTCAACCTGTTCCTTAAATACTCTGCTAACCTCGGCGCTAACGGTAAAGTAAATATCGCCATCGTCGGCGGCGGCGCCACCGGCGTGGAGCTCTCCGCTGAGTTGCACAATGCGGTGAAACAGCTGCACAGCTACGGCTACAAAGGGCTGACCAACGAAGCGCTGAACGTCACGCTGGTCGAGGCGGGCGAGCGCATTCTGCCTGCGCTGCCGCCGCGCATTTCCGGGGCAGCGCATAATGAGCTGACTAAGCTGGGCGTACGGGTTCTGACGCAGACCATGGTCACCAGCGCGGATGCGGGCGGCCTGCACACTAAAGATGGCGAATATATTGAGGCGGATCTAATGGTCTGGGCGGCGGGGATCAAAGCGCCAGATTTCATGAAAGAGATCGGCGGCCTCGAAACCAACCGTATCAATCAGCTGGTGGTCGAGCCGACGCTGCAGACTACCCGCGATGCGGATATTTTCGCCATCGGCGACTGCGCCTCCTGCGCCCGTCCGGAAGGCGGCTTTGTGCCTCCGCGGGCCCAGGCGGCGCACCAGATGGCTACTTGCGCGCTGAACAACATCCTGGCGCAGATGAAAGGCAAACCGCTGAAGGCATACACCTATAAAGACCATGGCTCGCTGGTGTCGCTGTCAAATTACTCCACCGTCGGCAGCCTGATGGGTAACCTGATGCGCGGTTCGATGATGGTGGAAGGGCGCATTGCGCGCTTCGTGTACATCTCCCTGTACCGTATGCACCAGATTGCCCTGCATGGTTACTTCAAGACCGGCCTGATGATGCTGGTCGGGCGCATCAACCGCATCATTCGCCCGCGCCTGAAGCTGCACTAATCGCTGTCGCGACCCGGAGGCGCGCTCTGAGGGCGCCTCCGGGCTCTTCTGCTGGAACCGCAGAGATCCCGCTCGGAATCCTCTGAATCCCTTTGATTTGCAGCGAATTCTCGCACTTTTCATCCGCTATCTGATTTGCGCCCTCCCGGCTCCGGTTGCAAAATTGTATCAACAGCAACAAAGGAGGAACTCCCGTGAATAAATCTATGTTGGCGGGTATAGGGATAGGCGTGGCTGCCGCGCTGGGCGTTGCAGCTGTCGCTGGTCTCAACGTGTTGGATCGCGGCCCGCAGTATGCGCAAGTGGTCTCCAGTACACCGATTAAAGAAACCGTGAAAACGCCGCGTCAGGAATGCCGCAATGTCACGGTGACTCATCGTCGTCCGGTACAGGATGAAAACCGCATCGCCGGTTCGGTGCTGGGCGCGGTGGCGGGCGGGGTGATTGGCCACCAGTTTGGCGGCGGTCACGGACGCAGCGTGGCGACGGTCGTAGGTGCGCTGGGCGGCGGCTATGCAGGCAACCAGATCCAGGGCGCAATGCAGGACAACGATACCTACACCACCACCCAGCAGCGCTGCAAAACGGTGTATGACAAATCCGATAAAATGCTTGGCTACGATGTGACCTATAAGATAGGCGATCAGCAGGGGAAAATCCGCATGGATCACGATCCCGGCAGCCAGATCCCGCTGGACAACAACGGCCAGCTGGTCCTGAACAACAAAATCTAAAAACAGATTTGTGTAGTGATTAGCCCCTCAATCGCTCAGGCTGAGGGGCTTTTTTTATCAGAAGGTTAAGGCGTAGTTCAGACCAAAGGTGCGGCCACGACCTTTGTACTCATACAGCGATGAACTGCCGTAGGTTGGGCTGTAGAGCAGCGGCGCGCGCTGGCCCCAGATAGTGACATAGTCTTCGTTAAGCAGGTTTTCGATACTGAAGGTCAGTTTCCCCACCGGCAGCGCGTAACTACCGATAAAATCGACGGTGTTATAGCCTTCCAGCTTGTTGCCGGCGGCATCGCTGAGGTCAAATACCTGCTGACTCTGCACGCGCAGGCTCCACGGATCCGGCGCCCAGCCCACCCAGGCGGTGGCTTTTGACGGCGAGGCGAGGGTGAGGTCCCATTTTTGCCAGCGGCCGTCGGTCTGCACCTGGGATTTCAGCACGTTAAAGTTACCGCCGACGCTCCAGTCGCTATCCGGAATAAAGTAGTCGACCGCCCCCTCAACGCCGTAAATACGCCGTTTGTCGGACTGAACGTCGATGGTCATGTCGGTGCGGTTGACGACAATGGTCTTATCCGAGGTCGAGTAGTACGCCGCCAGCTGGGTGCGCAGGTTATCGCCGGTGTAGCGCCAGCCCAGCTCATACGAGTTAACTTTGATCCCCTGCAGCGGCGAGTCATCGACGTTGACGCTGGAGATCAGCGGCAGATGACCATTCACCGCAGCGCCATATTTACCGATGCCATAGTATTTACCAGGGTCCGGTAGCTCGACGCCCTGCGAGAAGTTAAACCAGGTTTGTTGACGCTCGGTCAGGTGGGCCACGATCCCGGCGTTAAACAGGAAATTGTCATAATCGGTTTTGCCGCCTTTGATGGCGTCGGCGGAGCGCGCTTTGCCGTTGGCGATATCCTGCTGCTGGGCGTAGCCGACAAAGTCGTCGACCCGGTTTTCGGTCCACTGGTAGCGTACCCCGCCGCTGACGGTAAAGATATCGTTCAGATCGTAGCTGGACTGCAGGAATGGCGCGACATTGGAAATACTGTATCCCGGGTAGCGGCCGGTTGTGTAGATCGATTCGTTGTGCAACCCGCCGGAGGCCATCGATTGTGGCAGATCGAAGAACATCTGGTTGGCATTAAAGGTCTCATGATCGGCGTCGAGACCCCAGGTGAGATCCCACCCCGTCAGCGGTTGACTGTTGAGGGTCAGCTTGGCCCCATACTGATCGGTATCCTGCTGCGACGAGGAGAAGCTACTGACCTGACCTTTCGTGAGCGTCGGGAACGGATAGAAGGTGAGGGACTCATCGCGATAGTACACCTGGCTCACCAGATTCTGGCCGAAAAAGTCGGCATCGGAGTACTGGAGGCTGATCAGATGGCGTTCGGTGCCGGGGATACGGTCGGAATTGAGCCCGTCGGTGGTATACGCTTTGCCGCCGCTGGTGACCGCGGACATGTTCTTCCCGAGCCACAGACCGTAGTCATCATCGCCCTGGCTTTTATAATACTGGGTGACCAGCTGCAGCTGGCGGTTATCATCGATCTCAATCGTCCCCGTCCCCATTACGTCGAGGCGGTCAGAGTGCTGGAGCCCCGTTTGGGTATTATCGAGGATCAGCGCATCGTTATTGCCGTCGTACCAGCCGCCGAAACGCTGATAGGCTACCGACAAGCGGCCGGATGCGTGGTCTGTTCCGCCGCTGACGGCCGCCGCGACGCGCTCATCATGATCGTTGCTGTTCGCAAAACCGCTCTTGCTGCCCACCTCAAGATCGACCTGACGATCCTGCTGCCCCTTTTTGGTAACGATGTTGATAAGCCCGCCGGTACTGCCCCCGCCGTACAGCGAGGTCGCTCCGGAGATCACTTCGATATGTTCGATGTTGAATGGATCGATGGCGTCGAGCTGGCGGCTGTCGGTGCGTGAGGAGTTGAGCCGGACGCCGTCAATCAGCACGACGATCGCGCGCCCGCGCATGTTCATCCCATAGTTGGTCCGCCCCTGGCTGCTGACGTCGATGCCGGGGATCAGCTGCGCCAGCACGTCTTTGAACTCTTTCCCGCCCTGGACCTGCTGCTCAATCTCCTGGCCCTCAATGACCCAGGTGGTTTGGGCCATTTCGGCCACGGTGCGATGGGTGCGGTTTGCGCTAACGATGATGCTGTCTTCATCAGACTGAGCCGCCAGCGCAGGCAGCGTGCTGGCCAGCAGCAGAGGGTGGAGCACCCAGAGGCGCTTTTTCATATCCATTCCTTTTATGAGCAAGTTGCTTTGTCGTTGTTATGGGCCGGCGTCGGCCGGTATTCGTTACAATGCGAAACATCTGGAAAAACTCAAAAAAGGATTTTGCACATAATGAATATCGCAATCAATATCATTTGCGTTTATCTTGCGCGAGAAAAGGTAATAAAAATCAATCTATTTTGTGGGGATAAAGCCAACAGGAGAGCGGATCCGGCGGCAGAATACCGCCGGAAGCAGGGCGCATCAGGACTCGAGGACCTGCGGCCAGAGACGGAGAGTGGTATCGGTGATTTGCATCAGCTTGTCGAAATCCGCGCCTTCCCGGGCGCTAATCGACATCCCCTGCAGAACGCAGTTAAGAAATTGCGCCAGCTGCGCGACATCGCGGCCCGCGGGCAGTTCGCCCTGCGCCTGCCGCTGCTGCAGAAACTGGGTTAGCGCCTGCTCCTGCATCGCATGGCGGGATTTGATGGTATTGGCGATATCCGTCGAGGAGGCGGCCAGCGCGGCGGAGGTATTGATGATAAAGCAGCCGGCCGGCGTCTCTTTGCTGGTAAAGCAGGTGGCGACCGCCGTGAAGTAGTCACGCAACGCGCGATCGACGGATTTTCCCTCGGCAAACAGCACGGCTTCATGCTTCGCGGCAAAGCGCGAAATGTAACGATCCAACACTGCGCGGAATAGGCCTTCTTTATTCACAAATTCCGCATACAGGGTGGGGGCTTTTGCTCCTGTCGCCTCGACCAGATCGGCGAGCGAGGTCGCCTCATAGCCGTGCTGCCAGAAGAGTGTCATGGCTTTGTCCAGCGCCGCATCCCTGTCGAACACCTTCGGTCGGCCACGGCTTTTTTTGGCGCAACTTTGAATGTCAGTTGTCATGGTGCCGTTGTACCTATGTTGGTTTGGTGAAAGGCCATTATAAAAATAAACGATCGCCGGGGCCAGCGCTGTCGGTTTAAAAATAAATAATTCATATATGTATGAAATTTAAGCATTTTATAAATAGTTAAACGATCGTTATAAAAATGCATTGACGTGTGACATAGATCACATTATTATTTACCTATCGATCGTTAAGTTAATGCTTGCGACCCTACTATAAAATTCATCTGCACAGGTATAATAATCATGAAAACCGTTAATACTCTGGCTATTGCCGCCGTTTTAAGTTCCCTTTCTTTCGCCAGCTTTGCCGCTGTAGAGGTGCAGTCCACCCCTGCAGGACAGCATAAAGTAGGCACCATCTCTGCTTCTGCCGGGACTAACCTGGGCTCGCTGGAAGACCAGCTGGCGCAGAAAGCGGATGAGATGGGCGCCACTTCATACCGTATTACTTCGGTAACCGGTCCGAATACCCTTCACGGTACCGCCGTTATCTACAAGTAAGCCCGATGCGTCGCTGCCCGGCCCCCTTCACCGGACGGCGATGAGTAAGACCCTGTTGTACCCCTGTTGTACCCCTGTTTGACCCTTGCCAACAAAAAACCCGCCATCAGGCGGGTTTTTTGTTTTGTGCAGCGTAAGACTACAGCGACTGCGGTCCAGGTTCAGCATGACGGGTGACGTCAATCGGCATGCCCGAGCGGTAATTCATCGCGCGCTCCATCACCGTCCCGTCGGTCTGCGGCGCCTGTTTGAACGCAGTCATGGCCGCATTAAGCGTAATGGGCAGGGTCTGCGGGTCGTCATCGATATGCTCAGACAGCGGCTGATGGACCTCAACCAGACGGCGGCCATCCGGCTCAACCGACGCCTTGATCGGCGTGTTGATAATGTTCACCTTCGTGCCCGGCGAGATAGTGTTGTACAGCGCCTTGATATCGTTATCGCGCAGACGAATGCAGCCGGAACTGACGCGCATACCGATGCCGAAATCGGCATTGGTGCCGTGCAGGAGATAGACTCCGCCATAGGCGGCGAGGCGGATGGCGTGATGGCCCATCGGATTGTCAGGACCAGCAGGCACTACCGCCGGCAGCTCAATCCCCATAGCCTTGTAGCGCGCGCGAATGTTGGCGGTAGGTGTCCAGGTCGGATTGGCCCGTTTGTCGGACACGGTTGTGACCATCGTCGGTGTGATGGTGGTTCCGCCCAGCTGGCCGATGCCGATTGGGTAGACGGTCACTTCATTTTTGCCCGGCGGGTAATAGTAGAGGCGCAGTTCGGCGAGGTTTATCACCAGCCCTTCGCGCGGCGCATCGGGCAGCAGCGTCTGCAGGGGGATGGTCAGCACGCTGCCGGCGCGCGGAACATAGGGGTCAACCCCGGGATTGGCCTGCAGCAGGGCCAGGAAGCCGACATTGTACTTCTTGGCAATCGCTTCCAGCGAACCGCCGTCATCCTGTACCACATGAAACTGATTCTGACCCACCAGCCGGCTGCCCGGCGGGGGAAGGGGCCAGGTGTTAGCGCGCGCGGGGAGGGCCAGCGCGGCGACTAACGCGACTAGCGTCAGCCAAAGCGTCACGGGGAAACGGTTTCTCATTACCATAACTCCAAAATATGTAAGTGGTTATTTTTATACGAAAAGCAGATGAGATTATGGCGTGAGTCTGTGTGGGGAAATCCAGGCGGATTGCAAAATGTTTGTAAAGATTGCGAGGTATGTGGGAAAGGAGATACGGCAGCGGGGCCGTATCTCCTGCCAGTCAGGCGACGGCGTTCTCTTCCAGCTGGCGCATAAACTGGCGAACCCAGTCCATCCGCGTTTTACGCTCCTCCAGGTCCTGCATGAACTTCAGGCGCGTGGGACCGTCCAGGCGGAAGTGCTGCGGCTGCTTTTGCAGCAGGCCGATCAGCCACACCGGATTGACGTTGTTTTTCTCGTTAAATTCGATCACGCCGCCTTTTTCGTTGCTTTCCAGCTTGCGGATCCCTAACTTTTGCGCCTGCTGACGCAGACGGGCGATATCCAGCAGGTTGCGGGCGGCATCGGGCAGGCGGCCAAAACGATCGATCAGCTCGACTTTGATCTCCTCCAGATCCTGTTCGTTTTTGGCGCTGGCAATGCGCTTATAGAATGACAGGCGCGTATTGACGTCAGGGATGAAATCATCAGGCAGCAGGGAAGGCATGCGCAGTTCAACCTCCGTCTGCTGACTGGTGAGATCTTCCAGCGAGGGTTCACGCCCGGCTTTCAGCGCATCGACTGCGTTCTCCAGCAGCTCCATATACAGGGAGAAACCGATGGTTTCCATCTGACCGCTCTGATCTTCCCCAAGCAGTTCCCCGGCCCCGCGAATCTCCAGATCGTGGGTTGCCAGCGCAAAGCCGGCGCCGAGATCCTCCAGCGACGCAATGGCCTCGAGGCGCTTTTGCGCATCGGTGGTCATCGCTTTCGGATGCGGCGTCAGCAGCCAGGCATAGGCCTGGTGATGCGAACGGCCAACGCGGCCGCGCAGCTGGTGCAGCTGGGCGAGGCCAAAATGGTCGGCGCGTTCGATGATGATGGTGTTGGCGGTGGGAATGTCGATCCCGGTTTCGATGATGGTGGTGCACACCAGCACATTGAAGCGTTGATGATGGAAGTCATTCATCACCCGCTCCAGTTCGCGCTCCCTCATCTGACCGTGACCGATGGCGATCCGCGCCTCCGGCACCAGCTCCGCCAACTTGTCGGCGGCTTTCTGGATGTTCTCAACGTCATTAAACAGATAGTAGACCTGGCCGCCGCGCAGCGTTTCGCGCAGGATCGCCTCGCGCACCACCAGGGCGTCATATTCGCGAACGAAGGTCTTCACCGCCAGGCGGCGCGCCGGCGGCGTGGCGATGATCGACAGATCGCGCATCCCGCTCATCGCCATGTTCAGCGTCCGCGGGATCGGCGTGGCGGTGAGGGTCAGGATATCGACATCGGCGCGCATCGCTTTGATGCGCTCTTTATGCCGCACGCCAAACCGGTGCTCTTCGTCGACGATCAGCAGCCCGAGATCGCGCAGCTTCACCTCGCTCTGCAGCAGCTTGTGGGTGCCGATCAAGATATCGATTTTGCCTTCCGCGGCCTGCTCGAGGATCTGCGCCTGCTCTTTAGCGCTGCGGAAGCGGGAGAGCATTTCGATGCGTACCGGCCAGTTGGCGAAACGATCGCGGAAATTGTCATAGTGCTGCTGAGCCAGCAGGGTGGTCGGCACCAGCACCGCCACCTGCTTGTGGTTCTCCACGGCGAGGAAGGCGGCGCGCATGGCCACTTCGGTCTTGCCGAAGCCCACATCGCCGCATACCAGGCGGTCCATGGCCAGCGGCTGGCACATATCGCTGAGGACGGCGTTGATCGCCTGCGCCTGATCCGGCGTGGTTTCAAATGGGAAACCGTCGCAGAACAGCTGATACTGTTCGCGGTCGTGTTTAAAGGCAAAACCCGCCTTCGCCGCGCGCTGGGCGTAGATATCCAGCAGCTCGGCCGCCACGTCGCGTACTTTCTCAGCCGCTTTTTGTCGCGCCCGGGTCCAGGCATCGCCGCCCAGCTTGTGCAGGGGGGCGTTTTCTTCCGCCCCGCCGGCGTAGCGGCTGATAAGATGCAGGGACGATACCGGAACGTATAGCTTGGCATCGTTGGCGTAGGTCAGCATCAGATATTCGCCGGTGATGCCGCCGGCTTCCAGGGTAGTCATGCCCGCGTAGCGGCCCACGCCGTGTTCCAGGTGAACGACCGGCTGGCCGATATGCAGTTCGGCGAGGTTGCGAATCAGAGTGTCAGGGTTAATGGTGCGTCGCGAATCCTGACGACGGCGCGCCACCCGCTCGCCGAGCAGGTCGCTCTCGCAAATCAGCGCCAGGCCGCGCTGGCTGTCGATAAACCCGTGCTCAGCAGCGCCAATCATCAGATAGCGGCCGTTGCCGGTGGCTTCCTCCAGACGCAGCACATGTTTTGGCGCAACTTTAATCCGCGCCAGCATTTCGCTCAGCGCTTCACGGCGGCCTTCGCTTTCCACCGAGAAGATCACCGGACCGGTAAAGGACTCGAGGAAGCGGCGCAGATTATCCAGCGGCGCTTTGTTCTGCGCCTGGACGGCGAGGTCCGGCAGCGTCTGGTAGCCCAGATTAGTATTTGCCGCTTTGTCCGCCAGACGTTCGGTTTTCAGCTGCACGCGCGGCCATTTTTTCAGTTCGCTGAATAGCTCATCGCTGCGCAGCCACAGCAGCTCAGGCGGCAGGAGCGGGCGCATCGGGTCGACGCCGCGGTTTTCAAAGCGGGCGCGGGCTTCATTCTGGAATCGCTCCGCGCTGGCCTCGAGATCGCCGGTGTTGACGATCAGCGTGCTGGCCGGGAAATAGCTGAATAACGGCGGCAGCGGCTCGCTGAAGAACAGCGGTTGCCAGTATTCGATACCGGCAGGTAGCGTCCCTTTACTGACCTGCTGATAGATGTGCTCGGCATCGCGCTTCACCTCAAAGCGGTCGCGCCACTGGCTGCGGAACAGCTCAATAGCGGTCTGGTCGGTGGGGAACTCGTGCGCCGGCAGCAGGTTAATGGCCGCCACTTCCTCCAGCGTGCGCTGGCTGTCAACGTCGAACAGGCGCAGGCTGTCGATTTCATCGTCAAAGAAATCAAGGCGGTAGGGCTGATCGCTACCCATCGGGAACAGGTCGAGCAGCGCGCCGCGGGTAGCATATTCGCCGTGCTCCATCACCTGATCGACATGGCGGTAGCCGGCCCCCTCCAGCTGATCGCGCAGCGCATCGCGCGACAGGCGCTGGCCCTTTTTCATCACCAGCGCGTGGCCGTGAAGGAAGCTGTGCGGACAGACGCGCTGCATCAGGGTGCTGACCGGGACGATCAGTACGCCGCGCTGCATGGTGGGTAACTGGTAAAGGGTGGCAAGACGGGAGGAGATGATGTCCTGATGCGGCGAGAAGCTGTCGTAAGGGAGCGTTTCCCAGTCCGCCAGCCCCATCACCATGCTGTCGGTAAACTGCCTGATCTCGTCGTTCAGACGCAGCGCGTTTTGCATGTCAGGCGCCACCAGCACCACCGGGCCGTTGTGGCGTTCGGCCATCTCCGCCACCAGGGTGGCGCAGGCTGCGCCGGTCAACTCGCCAAGCTGGCGCTGATCGCCGGCTTTGACCGGCAATGAGTATCGATATTGTTCAGGCATAGACGGTTTCATGATCTCTTAGGGATTCGCTCTGCCGATATGGAGGGCAACTCGCTGATATTCAATAGTGAGATTATCCGCGATTGGTCTGGATTCGCCAACCCGAATTGCCATCGCGTATTGGGTGAAGAAAGGTCAGCGCTGTCGATAAGCGTAAAGATAAATAAGTAAGTACTTATCTATCCGTTTGTATTTACTTGGTTTTTAGGTTTATTGCTAATAAAGTCGTCATGTATCAGTCGTTTACGCTGCCCCTAATCGCTTATATACTCGGGCATCGGCTATCAGCAACCAGATGGATGACATGTACCAACCTGCCGCACTCTTTATCGGCCTACGCTATATGCGCGGGCGCGCAGCCGACCGCTTCGGTCGTTTCGTCTCCTGGCTCTCAACTATCGGTATTACGCTTGGCGTAATGGCGCTGGTGACAGTCCTGTCGGTGATGAACGGCTTTGAACGCGAGCTGCAAAACAACATCCTGGGGCTGATGCCACAGGCCATTCTTAGCGCCAAACAGGGTTCGGTGAACCCTCAGCAACTGCCGGAGCGCGAAGCGAAACTTAATGGAGTAACCCGCGTAGCGCCGATCACCACCGGCGACGTGGTGCTGCAGAGTGCGCGCAGCGTGGCGGTCGGGGTTATGCTGGGCATTGATCCGGCGCAGAACGATCCCCTGACTCCATACCTGGTGAACGTCAAACAGAGCGATCTGCAGGCGGGCAAATATAACGTTATTCTCGGCGAGCAGCTGGCGGGCCAGCTGGGGGTTAATCGCGGCGATAAAATTCGCGTGATGGTTCCTTCCGCAAGTCAGTTTACGCCGATGGGCCGCGTGCCGAGCCAGCGTCTGTTCACGGTCATCGGCACCTTCGCCGCCAACAGCGAAGTCGATGGCTATCAGATGCTGACCAACATCGACGACGCCTCCCGTCTGATGCGCTATCCGCTGGGGAATATCACCGGCTGGCGCCTGTGGCTGGATAAACCGCTGCAGGTCGACACCCTGAGTCAGCAGACGCTGCCGCCGGGAACTCAGTGGCAGGACTGGCGCGAGCGCAAGGGCGAACTGTTCCAGGCGGTGCGCATGGAGAAAAATATGATGGGCCTGCTGCTGAGCCTGATCGTCGCCGTCGCGGCCTTCAACATTATTACCTCGCTGGGGATGATGGTGATGGAGAAGCAGGGCGAAGTGGCGATCCTCCAGACCCAGGGGCTGACGCCGCGGCAGATTATGGCCGTCTTTATGGTGCAGGGGGCCAGCGCCGGGATCGTCGGCGCGCTGCTGGGAGCGGTGCTTGGCGCCCTGTTGGCCAGCCAGCTGAATAATTTAATGCCGATCATCGGCGCCTTCCTTGACGGCGCGGCGCTGCCGGTGGCGATTGAGCCGCTGCAGGTCATTGTTATCGCCCTGGTGGCGATGGTGCTGGCCCTGTTGTCTACGTTGTACCCTTCCTGGCGCGCTGCCGCCACCCAACCCGCTGAGGCTTTACGTTATGAATAAGATCCTGCTGCAATGCGACAACCTGTGCAAACGCTATCAGGAAGGCAATGTGCAAACCGATGTCCTGCACAATGTCAGCTTCAGCATTGGTGAAGGCGAGATGATGGCTATCGTCGGCACCTCCGGCTCTGGCAAAAGTACGCTGCTGCATCTGCTCGGCGGCCTGGATACGCCCACCTCTGGCGACGTGATTTTCTCCGGTCAGCCGATGAGCAAGCTATCCACCGCCGCGCGCGCCGACCTGCGTAACCGCGAGCTGGGCTTTATCTATCAGTTCCACCATCTGCTGCCGGACTTTAGCGCACTGGAAAACGTGGCGATGCCGCTGCTGATTGGCAAAAAGAAGCCGGCGGATATTGAACGCCAGGCGAAAGCGATGCTGCAGGCGGTCGGGCTTGAACACCGCAGCCATCACCGTCCGTCGGAGCTCTCCGGCGGCGAGCGCCAGCGGGTGGCGATTGCCCGCGCGCTGGTGAATAAACCGCGGCTGGTGCTGGCGGACGAGCCAACCGGTAACCTCGACGCTCGCAACGCCGACAGCATCTTCCAGCTGCTGGGCGAACTGAACGTCGCGCAGCGCACCGCGTTTCTGGTGGTGACCCACGACCTGCAGCTGGCGAAGCGCATGAGCCGCCAGCTGGAGATGCGCGATGGCCGTCTGACCGCCGACCTGACCCTGATGGGGGCCGAGTAATGGCGTCTCCGTTATCGTTCCTTATTGGATGTATACGTAATTTGTTGATTCGGATTTCGTTTCAGCCGCGGCCGGCGGCGCGGCGGCATGGTGTCGCTGATCTCGGTGATCTCCACCATCGGCATTGCGCTGGGGGTGGCGGTGCTGATCGTCGGCCTCAGCGCGATGAACGGCTTTGAGCGCGAGCTGAATAACCGCGTGCTGGCGGTGGTACCGCACGGCGAAATCGAACCCGTGAATCAGCCGTGGAATAACTGGCAGGAAGCGCTGGCGAAGGTGCAGAAGGTGAAGGGGATTGTCGCGGCAGCGCCCTATATTAACTTCACCGGCCTGGTGGAGAGCGGCAGCAATATGCGCGCCATCCAGGTGAAAGGCGTCGACCCGCAGCAGGAGAGCCAGCTCAGCGCGCTGCCTACCTTTGTGCAGAATAACGCGTGGGCCGGATTCAAGGCTGGCGAACAGCAAGTGATCCTGGGCAAAGGGGTCGCCGATGCCCTGCACGTGAAGCAGGGGGACTGGGTGTCGATCATGATCCCTAATGCCGACGCCGACCATCAGCTGCTGCAGCCAAAACGCGTCAGGCTGCATGTGACCGGAATTTTACAGCTGAGCGGCCAGCTCGATCATAGTTTTGCCATGATCCCGATGCAGGATGCGCAGCAGTATCTGGAGATGGGCGGCAGCGTGACCGGCATCGCCATCAAGGTCACCGACGTTTTCCATGCTAACAAGCTGGTACGCGACGCCGGCGAGGTGACCAACAGCTACGTCTACATCAAGAGCTGGATCGGCACCTATGGCTATATGTATCGCGACATCCAGATGATCCGCGCCATTATGTACCTGGCGATGGTGCTGGTGATCGGCGTGGCCTGCTTTAACATCGTCTCGACGCTGGTGATGGCGGTCAAAGACAAAAGCGGCGATATTGCGGTGCTGCGCACGCTTGGCGCAAAAGACGGCTTAATTCGCGCGATTTTCGTGTGGTATGGTTTATTAGCCGGATCGGTAGGCAGCCTGTTTGGGGTGGTGATCGGCGTGATCTGCGCGTTGAACCTGACGTCGATCATCAACGGCATCGAATACCTGATTGGGCATAAATTCCTCTCCGGCGACATCTATTTTATTGACTTCCTGCCGTCAGAATTGCACTGGCTGGACGTCTTTTATGTGCTGGTGACAGCACTGTTGCTGAGTTTGCTGGCCAGCTGGTATCCCGCCCGCCGCGCCAGCCGCATCGACCCGGCGAGGGTGCTGAGTGGCCAGTAATTTATCGTCATCGTCGGCCTGGCTGACGACACAAGAGGAATTGCTGAAATGTATTATGGATTTGACATTGGCGGCAGCAAGATAGCGCTGGGCGTATTTAATCAGGAGCGGCGACTGCAGTGGGAAAAACGCGTCGCCACGCCGAAAAGTAGTTATGAGGATTTTCTCCAGGCGGTAGAGGCGCTGGTCCGCGAGGCCGATGAGCGCTTCGACCAGCAGGGTTCGGTCGGGATCGGTATTCCGGGAATGCCGGAAACGGCGGACGGCACGCTGTATGCCGCTAACGTGCCAGCCGCCAGCGGCCGGCCGCTGCGCGCTGACCTCAGTGCGCGGTTGGGGCGCGATGTGCGTCTCGATAATGACGCCAACTGTTTCGCGCTGTCGGAAGCGTGGGACGATGAGTTTACGCAATACCCGCTGGTGATGGGATTGATCCTCGGCACCGGCGTGGGCGGCGGCCTGGTGTTGAACGGTAAATCGATTACCGGACATAGCTATATCACCGGCGAGTTCGGTCATATTCGCCTGCCGGTGGATGCCCTGGAGGTGGTTGGGCGCGATTTTCCGCTGCTGCGCTGCGGCTGCGGCCAGCTGGGCTGTATTGAAAATTATCTCTCCGGTCGCGGTTTCGCCTGGCTGTACGAACATTTTTATCAGCAACCGCTCTCCTCGCCGGAGATTGTGGCGCAGTGGCAGCAGCACGATCCGCGCGCGCAGGCGCACGTTGAGCGCTATCTCGATCTGCTGGCGGTGTGTCTGGGGAATATACTGACCATTGTCGACCCGGATTTGCTGGTGCTCGGCGGTGGATTATCTAACTTTACGGCCATTAGCGAAGGGCTGGCGCAACGATTGCCGCGCCATCTTCTGCCGGTCGCCAGGGTTCCGCGCATTGAGCGCGCGCGCCACGGCGATGCCGGGGGAATGCGCGGTGCGGCCTTCCTTCACCTGACCCATTAATCACAGAGGTAGCTATGCAGTCGCGCCGTTTACATCGATTGAGCCGTTTTCGTCGCAATAAACGTCGGTTGCGTGACCGTCTGCGTCAGCGGATTTTCTTTAGGGAGGACAGGATGAAGCCTGAAGCGATGGCAAAACCGAGAGTGGTGGTGTTAACCGGCGCGGGCATCTCGGCAGAGTCGGGGATCAAAACCTTCCGCGCGGCCGATGGCCTGTGGGAAGAGCATCGGGTGGAAGATGTGGCGACGCCGGAAGGCTTCGCCCGCGATCCGGCGCTGGTGCAGGCGTTCTACAACGCCCGTCGTCGTCAGTTGCAGAGTCCGGAAATCAAGCCGAACGCGGCGCATCTGGCGCTGGCGCGTCTGGAGGATCTGCTGGGCGACCATTTTCTGCTGGTCACCCAGAATATTGATAATCTGCACGAGCGCGCCGGCAACCGCCGGGTGATCCATATGCACGGCGAGCTGCTAAAGGTGCGCTGTTCGTGGAGCGGCCAGGTGCTGGAGTGGACCGGCGACGTCACCGCCGAGGACAAGTGCCACTGCTGCCAGTTTCCGGCGGCGCTGCGTCCGCACGTGGTCTGGTTTGGCGAAATGCCGCTGGGGATGGATGAGATCTACAGCGCGCTGGCCGACGCAGATATTTTTATCGCCATCGGCACCTCCGGCCATGTCTATCCGGCGGCTGGCTTTGTGCACGAGGCGCGACTGCACGGCGCCCATACCGTTGAACTGAACCTGGAGCCCAGCCAGGTGGGCAGCGAGTTTGCCGAGAAGCACTACGGGCTGGCAAGCGAAGTGGTACCCGCCTTTATCGATAAGCTGCTGCAGGAAAACGCGCTGTAAACTGAAGCCGCCTGCCTGTAGCCAGGGCGCAGCCCACGGCCGCCGGCAGCGCTGCTGACAAGGATGTCACGTCATGACAGGAGTCAGACCATGCATAATCCGCTGGTTATCGAAGCGATCATGTTGATCGCGGCCATTATCGTTGGCGTCTGGAGCCAGCGCGCTTTACCGCTACATGTCGATAGCCGACCGATCCTCTTCCTGCTATGTCTGTTCCTCGGCACTGGCAGCGCGTTGTGCCTGCTGCTGGATATCTTAGCTCTGCTGTTGACCGGTCAGGTCGCGACGGGCGGTGTGCGAATATACGGTCCGTTGCTGCTGCTGGTGGTGCTGTGGAAACCTCTCAACTGGGTTGTCGGCATCATTGAAGATTTTGTGCAGCGGCGAGCCGAAAAAGGGAAGGGCAAAGGCCAGCACGACGGCGGTCAACGCTGATCGTTTTCCGCTGCGCCACGCACGCTATCGCCCGGCCCGGAGTCGGGCGATACGCTCTCTGAGTAATGATCTTCCGGTCATGAGTTTGTCTTTTCCTTTCTGAACCATTTCCCACTCTATTTTGTGCGTGACCGCTGATTTCTGTACGTTTTTTTGTGCAGACCGGCAAATGTAGACCAGATTCAATAGGCGCCCGCACGATCGCGCCGCGCCCCTCGATTCCGCCGGACGTCTGTAAAGGAGACCCCGCCATGCCGTCACCGATGATTTATCAGGATCTCACCACTGCCGCGCTGCTCGGCCATGCGGCGCAGTATCACAGCGAGACCGAGATTGTCTCGGTGAGTACTGGCGGTGAGAAGGAGCGCAGCTGCTGGGGGGAGGTGGCCAGCCGTGCTCAGCGGCTGGCATCGGCGCTGGCGTCGCTGGGGCTGCCGCCGGGCGCCCGCTGCGCCACGCTGGCATGGAACAACCGCCGCCATCTGGAGATCTATTTTGCCGTCGCCTCCGGCGGCTGGGTGACGCACACCGTCAATCCGCGGCTGTCGGTTGACCATCTGCGGTATATCCTCAACGACGCTGCCGATGAAGTGCTGTTTTTTGACCAGACCTTTTTGCCGCTGGTAGCGCAGCTGCTGCCGCAGCTGCCGACGGTGAAACACGTCGTGCTGATGGAGTCCCGCAGCGAAGCGGCGCTCAGCCAGCTGCCCTCATTGCTGTTTTATGACGATCTGTTGCAGCAGGGGATGGCAGACTATCGCTGGCCGCAGCTCAATGAACTGACTCCGGCTTCGCTCTGTTACACCTCGGGAACCACCGGCCGGCCGAAAGGGGTATTGAACACCCATCGTTCGCTGGTCCTGCACGCCCTGAGCGGCAACCAGCCGGACGCCGCCGGCATATCGGCGAAGGACAGCCTGTTGCCGGTGGTGCCGATGTTCCATGTCAACGCGTGGGGGACGCCGTTTATCGCCGCCATGGTCGGCGCGCGGCTGGTGCTGCCGGGGCCGCACCTCGATGGCGACAGCCTGCTGCAGCTGCTGGCCGCCGAGAAGGTGACGGTGGGGTTTGGCGTGCCGGTGATCTGGGCCGGCTTGCTGGCGGCGATGCGCCGGATAGAGGTCCGGCTGCCTGAATTTAAACGTGCGCTGGTCGGCGGCTCCGCGCTGCCGCCGTCGATGGCCGAGGCCTTTCAGCGTGATTACGGCATTGCACTGACCCACGCCTGGGGAATGACCGAAACATCGCCCATCGGCACCATCAACACACCGTTGAGCAAACATGACGCGCTCCCGGCACAGGAGCAGCAAAAGCAGCGCGCCGGTCAGGGGCGGCCCATTTTCGGCATCGAACTGCAGGTGGTGGACGTGGATGGCGAACCGTTGCCCCGGGATGGTCAAAGCCAGGGTTATCTGCAGGTCAGAGGGCACTGGGTGGTAGAGCAATACTATGGTCAGGACGCGAGCGCCCTGACCGCGGCAGGCTGGTTTGATACCGGTGATATCGGTACGCTCGACGCCAATGGTTATCTGGTGATCAGCGATCGGGCAAAGGATATTATCAAGTCCGGTGGCGAGTGGATCTCCACCGTTGAGCTGGAGAATATCGCCATCGCGCATCCGGGGGTGCGCAGCGCGGCGGCCATCGCCGCCCGCCATCCGCGCTGGGACGAGCGGCCGGTGCTGCTGTGCGTCCGTGCGGAAGGGGGCGAAGTGGAGGAGACCGATCTGCTGAGCTGGTTTGAGAAGCGGGTGCCTAAATGGCAGATCCCGGACCGGGTGATATTTGTCGATGCGCTGCCGGTCAGCGCCACGGGTAAGGTGCTCAAAAATCAGCTGCGCCAGGCCTACGGAGAGATTTTAATGAGTGAGGGAAAATGAGCCATGCGCGACCCGGTCTGACGACCTGTTCTCAGTATGATGCGGCCCTGCACGCCTTGTCGGCGGCGCGCCAGCGCTGGGCGGAAACCTCAGTGAACCGTCGTCTGGCGCTCCTGCGCCAGATCAAGGATGCCCTGGCCGGCATTGCCCCGGCGTGGGTGGCCGCGGCAGCGGCGGCCAAAGCGTTGCCGGCGGGCGATCCGCTGGCGGGGGAAGAGTGGCTGGCGGGCCCCTGCGCGCTAATGGTCGGCTGCAACGGGCTTATCGCCACCCTGGAGCAACTGGAGGAGAAGACCTTTCTGCGGCGGATCCCGCTGCGGACGCTGGCGGACGGCCGCCTGGCGCTGCGGGTGGTGCCCGGCACGCTCTGGGATCGGCTGCTTCTGTCTGGTGTTCGCGCTGAGATATGGATGCAGCCAGGCGTCACCCGGGCCCATCTCGACCGCTATGCGGCGCGGGCATACGACATCCCGCCTGCCGCGCGGCAGGGCAAGCTGGCGCTGGTGCTTGGCGCCGGCAATGTGGCCTCGATTGCGCCACTGGATGTGCTACACAAGCTGTTTATTGAGAATCAGGTCTGCCTGCTGAAGCTCAATCCGGTGAATGATTATCTGCACGATCTGCTGGCCCAGGCCCTGGCGCCGGTGATTACCATGGATGCGCTCCGCATCGTCACCGGCGACGCCCGGGCGGGAGCGTGGCTGACTACCCATCCCGCTGTCGATGAGATCCATATCACTGGCTCCCGCGAGACCCATGACGTCATCGTCTGGGGCGAGGGTGAGACGGCTCGCCAGCGTCGGGCCGCCGGGACGCCGCTGAACCCGCGTCGGGTGACCTCGGAGCTGGGCGGCGTCAGCCCCACCATTATCGTACCCGGGCCGTGGAGCGAGGCGGACATCGCTTTTCAGGCGCAGCAGCTGGCGACGCAGAAGATGAACAACGGCGGGTTTAACTGCGTGGCCAGCCAGGTGCTGATCCTGCAGCAAGGCTGGGAGCCTGCGACGGCCTTGCTGAATCAGCTGTACCGACTGATCGCCGCGAATACCCGCCCGGACTACTACCCCGGCGCTGAAAACCGGCTGACCGACTTTCGCCTGCGCGCCCGTCAGCCGCTGGAGATAGCCCGCGGTGACGCGCTGCCGTTGATTGTGGCGAATACCGACGATGATCCCGGGTTCTGCCAGCAGGAGGTCTTTGGCCCGGGGCTGTCGGTCACCCGTCTTGAGGCCGATAGTGCGGAAAGCTTTCTGCGCCAGGCGATCGGCTATGCGAATCAGCGGCTGCAGGGCACGCTGGGGGCCAATATTGTGATCCACCCGCGCACCCGCAAAGCGATTGGACGTAAGCGTTTTAATGCGCTGATCGCCGAGCTGCGCTACGGCACGGTGGCGATCAACTGCTGGAGTGGGGTGGCCTTCCTGTTAGCCCCTTGCCCGTGGGGGGCGTTTCCCGGCCACACGCTCGACGATATTCAGAGCGGGCGGGGCAAGGTGCATAACAGCTTTATGCTGGAGAAAACGGAGCGCACGGTGATTGAGGCGCCGTTTCGGCCGTTTCCGCGTAGTCTTTGGCATGGCGAACTGACGCTGATGCCCCTGCCGCCCTGGTTCATCACCCACCGGGGGCAGGAAGCGGTGGCGCAGCGGCTGGTGGATTTTTACCATCGGCCGCGCTGGCGCAAATTGCCGGCGCTCCTCTGGCGCGCGCTGCGGGGCTAAGGTGAGAGCAAAAAAAAGGGCGGAACCGCGGTTCCGCCCTGCGGGATTAACGGCCCGCTTTCAGCTTCTGGTAATACTCTTCATAAATGGCGCTGGCGCTGCCGACGTCATTCTGCCATTCGCCTTTCTCAATGGTTGCGGCGTCCGGATAGAGCGATTTATCGTTGGCCACTGCCGGGCTGAGCATCTTGCGCGCCGCAAGGTTCGGCGTCGGATAACCGATGGTTTCAGCGACCTGTTTGGCGACATCCGGGCGCAGCAGGAAGTTAATCAGCTTCAGCGCGCCGTCGACGTTTTTGGCGTTCGCCGGGATCGACAGGCTGTCCATCCAGAAGATGCCGCCCTCTTTCGGCCAGATCACTTCCAGCGGAGTACCTGCCTGGCGGGCGACGTAAGCCGAGCCGTTCCATACCATCCCGAGGTTCACTTCGCCTTCCATATACGGGTTCGCCGGGTTATCAGAGTTAAACGCTGCGACGTTGGGCATCAGCTTTTTCAGCTCGTTATAGGCGGCTTCAATCTCTTTCGGGTCGGTGGTGTTGCCGGAATAGCCCAGCTTACGCAGCGCCATCTGGAACACTTCGCGCGCGTCGTCGGTCAGCAGCAGGCTGCTTTTGTATTCCGGCTTCCACAGGTCGGCCCAGCTGGTGATAGTTTTCGGGTCAATCGCCTCGCTGTTGACGCCGATGGCCGTCGCCCCCCAGATATAGGGGATGGAGTAGTCGTTATTCGGATCGAACGGTTTATTCAGCATCTGCGGATCGAGGTTGCTGAAGTTAGTCAGCTTGCTCTTATCGATCTTCTGCAGCATGCCTTCTTTGCGCATCTTGTCGACAAAGTAGGTCGACGGGACGACCAGGTCGTACGCGCCGTCTTTATAGGTTTTGAGCTTGGCGTACATGGTTTCGTTCGACTCGTAGGTCGAATAGATAACCTTGATGCCGGTCTCTTTGGTGAACTGCTCCAGCAGGCCCGGCGGCACATACTCGGTCCAGTTATAGAAATAGAGCGTTTTGCTATCGTCCGCGTGCGCAGCGCCCATGCCGATTGCCAGAGCGCTCGCCGCGAGCAGGTGGCGTGACCATTTTTTCATTTTAACGTCCCCTGAGTTTTATCACGTGCAATTAACTGACTGGCGATGACCATCACCAGCGACAGAACCAACAAAATCGTGGCCAGGGCGTTCACCTCTGGCGAAACGCCAACCTTGACCATCGAATAGATCTTCAGTGGCAGGATTTCATACCCCGGACCGGTCACGAACGAGGAGACTACCACGTCATCCATCGACAGGGTGAAGCTCAGCAACCACCCAGCGGCTACCGCCGGCAGGGCCAGCGGCAGGATAATTTTGCGCAGGATGGTCATCTCGCTGGCGCCCAGATCTTTCGCCGCCTCCAGCATCCGCACGTCAAAGCCTTTCAGGCGGGAGTAAACGGTGACCACCACAAACGGCAGGCAGAAGGTGATATGCGAAAACAGCAGCGACCAGAAACCAAGCTGGACGCCGATCAGCATAAACAGCACCAGCAGAGAGATGGCCATCACAATATCTGGCGACATCATCACCACAAACAGCATGCCGCTGACAAACGGTTTGCCGCGAAAGCGGTAACGGTACAGCGCCACGGCGGTCAGCGAGCCGATAAGGGTGGCGAAGGTCGCCGACAGCACCGCCATGGTCAGCGAGTGCTGGGCGGCCTGCAGCAGGCTATCGTTGTTCATCAGCAGGCTATACCAGTCGGTGGTGAACCCCTGCCAGTTGATGCCGAAGCGCGACCGGTTAAACGAGTTAACGATCAGAATAATAATAGGGATGTAGAGATACGCGTAGATGGCGGTCATAAAGCCGCCGCGCAGCAGTCGACCGATCATTCCAGCTCCACCTTTTTATTCAGCAGGCGCGCCGCGCGCCAGTAAATCAACAGCATCAGGCCCATCACCAGGGTTAAGGTAATGCTGGTTGCCGCGCCGAACGGCCAGTCGCGGATATTGAGGAACTGGCTTTTGATCACGTTGCCGATCAGCAGGTTCTTGGCGCCGCCCATCAGGTCGGAAACGTAGAACAACCCCATCGCCGGCAGCATCACCAGCAGACAGCCGGCGATGATCCCCGGCATGGTCAGCGGGATGATAATGCGGATAAAGGTCTGCAGCTTGCTGGCGCCGAGATCTTTCGCCGCTTCCAGCAGCGGGCGATCCAGTTTCTCAATGCTGGAGTAGAGCGGCATCACCATAAACGGCAGCAGGATGTACACCAGGCCGATGATCACCGCCGAGGGGGTGAACATAATGCGTATCGGGGTGTCGATCACCCCCAGCCACAGCAGAAACTCGTTCAGGTAACCTTTAGTGCTGAGGAAAATCTTCAGCCCGTAGATGCGGATCAACGAGTTGGTCCAAAAAGGGACGATCAGCAGGAACAGCAGCAGGGGCCGTACCTTCTGCGGCAGCCGGGCGAGGAACCACGCAAACGGATAGCCAAGCGCCAGGCAGGCGAGGGTCGCCAGCAGCGCCATGTTTAGCGAATGCAGCAGAACGTCATAATAGAGCGGATCCAGTAGCCGCGAATAGTTATCCAGCGTGAAGACCAGTTTGACGAAGTTGGCATCGTCGCGGGTCAAAAAGCTGGTGGCGATGATCATCAGGTTGGGCAGGAAGACAAACAGCACCAGCCAACCGACGATAGTGGCGATCACCACATTCTGGAATTTACTGGTGTTCTTCATCGGCCAGCACCACCTCCCAGCTTTCCACCCAATTGATAGACATTTTCTGGTCAAGAGAGTGGTCGAAATCCGGGTCGTCTTCGTTAAAGAACTCGCTGACCATCACCATTTTGCCGTTCTCCAGTTCCACCACCGACTCCAGAGTCATGCCTTTATAGTTGCGCTCGCGGACATAGCCGATCAGGCCGTCGGCGTCGCTGTTATGGTGGATCTCGTCGACGCGCAGATCTTCCGGGCGCAGCAGGACATGCAGACGCTGGCCGGCCTCCACGGCAAAATTGACGGTGATGTTGCATTCCCGTCCTTCAACGCGGGCGCGCACGCGCTGTTCGTCGAGACGTTCAATTACCGTGGCGTCAAAGATATTGATCTCGCCGATAAAGCTGGCGACAAACAGGTTCTTCGGCTCTTCGTAGATCTCTCGCGGGGTGCCGTCCTGTTCGATTTTGCCATCACGCATCACCACGATGCGATCGGACATGGTCAGAGCCTCTTCCTGATCGTGGGTGACGAAGACGAAGGTGATCCCGAGCTTACGCTGCAGCGCTTTCAGTTCGTTCTGCATCTGCTTGCGCAGCTTGTAATCCAGTGCCGAAAGAGACTCATCGAGCAGCAGCAGACGCGGTTTGTTGACCACCGCGCGGGCGATGGCCACGCGCTGCTGCTGGCCGCCGGACATCTGGCCGATGCTACGGCGCTCGAAACCCTTCAGGCCCACGACTTCCAGCATATCCCGCACTTTGCGGCGGATGGTCTCTTCGTCCATCTTCTTGAGGCGGAGGCCGAAGGCCACATTCTCAAAGACGTTCAGGTGGGGGAACAGCGCGTATTTCTGGAACACGGTGTTCACCGGACGCTTGTAGGGCGGTACGCCTGTGATGTCCTCTCCTTTCAGCAGCACTTTGCCGGACGTCGGTTCCAGAAAGCCCGCGATGAGGCGGAGGGTGGTGGTTTTACCGCAGCCGGAGGATCCCAGCAGCGTCACAAACTCTTTGTCATGGATGTCGAGGTTCAGCCCATCCAGGATGCGCTGACCATCAAATTCCACTACGATGTCTCGCAGCGAAACGATCACTGAGTTGTTCATTTCTTTCCTATATCCTCCTTGTAACTCAGATACGAAAAAAGACAGGGTATCTGCCCCATCCTCTCGTACCAGGGTGACTTTGAGTCTGATCCCGCAACCATCCCACACCGTCTGAACGGCCTTTTTCGTGTCATACCGCGTCGTTCTCCCTTGCAATCCGTCAGGATTGCTGCGGAAGCCCTCCTTGTCTGACACAAAAACGCCTCGCCCATCCAATATGTGCTGGCTGTGGGAGCAGACTCATCCCCGCACAACATCCATGACGACCGTAACATTGCGCAGTTATTCTGCCCTGTCTTGTCTATCTTAAACAATCTTTGTCAAAATGTCAATCACTCTGCTGATGTTTGCCGAAACTTTGACTTCGAGGGGGCTTTTCCCTCCCGGGTTTTACATCAATTTTGCATATAGCGTTTCCTTATACAGCATAAAAGCACCTACAGTGCAGAACTGCGGGTGCTTTTGGGATAAATTCTCAGGTGTCGGCTTTCAGCTGCCGGGCCGTCAGGCAGAGGGCCTGCACGGTCTGGCCGTCCACGGTGTAGACAGAGCTGTCGCCCGACACCATCATATAATAGCCGTCGGTGCCGATGGCATACGTCAGGGTGACAGTGCCGTCTGCCGTCGTCACCTCTGCTGTCACCAGCGGGGCGTCAAAGCCGCAGGCGGAAAGGTCGGCGGCAGTGTCCTGCCCGGTGACATAGCTGGCCAGTGCGGCCAGCAGAGCGTCCGTCTTTTCGGTGTCCAACGCAGCATCCGGTTCATCTGTGAGCTGCCAGACGGTCTGGTAGGTGGTGCTGTCGGCCTCCGTGGGCTGGGAAACAGCCTGCACTTTGACCGTCTCGCCGCTTTGGAGGGTGTAGCTCACAGCCTCGATGTCCGAGACGGTGATGCCCGCCGGGCTGAACGTCCCAAATAGCTCCGCCTTTGTCTGCTCCATGCAGCGGAACTTGGCCGCGTCCACGGTGTAGACAGCGTCGCCGCCCTCCCGCCGGACGTACACATCCCCGGTGACGGGGTTTTCTGCCCCCACGGTGAGGGTGGTGCGCTCCCCCGCCGCCGAAACATTCACGACAAGCCGGGGCGCGTCGAAACCGTAGTCCTCGCCGGGCTGCGTCTCGAGCTGGCGCTTGGCCTTCATGCCTGTCAGCGCGGTCCGGATGGTGTTGCAGGCCGAATCGTCCAGATGGTAGGCCGGGTCCTCGGTCAGCGTCCAGCCGTCATCAGAGGGCCGGAGCGTCAGCGTATCGCCGCCATACTGGATGGAGACGCTTTCCAGCGTAGCGGTGGTCACATCCAGCAGCGGGATGCTGCCGTCCTCGGCCTCGCTGGCGGCCTGTTCGGCCTTCTGGTTCGCGTGGGTCAGCAGGGTCAGCGCCGCCCCGGCGGAAAGGACGAACACCAGCAAAACGATGAGGGTATGCTGTTTTGCTTTCATGGCGTGCCTCCTTACTTGCGGCGTCGCAGCAGCACCACCACTGCGCCCACGGCCAGCACAGCCGCCGGGAGGATGAGGACGAACACCAGACCCAGCACAGCGGCGGTGTGACCCGAGATGGTGATGGGCGCAGCTTCCAGCGCCTTGGACTCCACGAGGGTAGTCCCCTCCTGCCCGGCCAGAGAGGCTGCGCAGCCCTGCAGGAAGGTCACATTGCCGGGAACAGTCTGGTAGACGGCCTCGTTGTCCATGTTGCCGCAGTTGACCCAGATGACCTCTGCGCCGGTGCTGTTATCGGAAGCATAGGCTGCCAGCGCAAAGGGGCCGTCGGGGTCGCCGTCTTCCTGCTCGGCGGTGGTCATCTCATAGCCCGCCGCCTTGCTGTAGGAGCTCTCGGTGCTGACCAGCAGAGCTTCCGAAGTGATGCCCTCCGTCTCGGTGATGGTGATGCCCTGCGCCATCTGCAGCAGGACGCGGCGGCTGGTGTCGATGCCGTCCAGCGTGCCGCTCTCGGTGTCGGTGGCGTAATCCGGCAGCAGATAGTAGGGGTAACCGTTCAGGTAATGGCCGCTGTCCCCTTCCACTACGAGTCCGGGCGTCCGGGTCAGGCCAAACTCAGCCATCAGGGCGTCAAGGTTCGGGGTGGAGTAATAGCTGTCGGTGGTGAGCATCAGATGTCCGCCATTTTTCAGGTAGGCGCGCAGGGCCGACATCTCATCCACGAGGCCGCCCGCCGATGCAAAGTCCTGCTGCGGGTCATTGATGATGAGCAGGTCGCAGTCGTCCGGGATGGTGTCCGTCAGCAGGTCGAGGGGGCTGACGGAGAGGTTCTGGTCTTCCAGCGCATCGGTCAGGGTGTCGGTGAGGCGCTGTTCGCCGTGGTTCGTCGTGTAGTAGGCGTGGAGCTCTTCGCCGCTGGTGATGCGGTAGATGGCAGCGGTGAGCTTATTTTCGCCGCCAAAGGTCACACTGTAGCTGCCGGTGGTGTAGTAGTCGGAGTAGTCATAATCGTAGAGGTCGGACGCCGCCAGCACAGCGCTCTTCTCCCCCGAGACGAGGATGAGACTGCCGTTCTCAGCCGACTGCACACCGTACTGGGCGGCGAAGGTCGGGTAGACGGCGGGGTCTTTCGTCTCCCACTTGATGTGGCTGCTCTCGGAGGCGTAGCGGTCCAGCAGCTTTGTGATGATGGCGTCCTCGCTGCCCGTCTCGGCCAGATAGTAGATGGTGACATCCTGCGTCAGGGCGTGGGCAATGTCCTTGGAGCTGTCGCTGAGGGTGTAGAGCCCGGCTTCCGAGAGGTCGAACTCGGTGTACTTCGTCGGAACGGCCCGGACGATGAGGTTGAGCAGGACGGCCAGCACGACCACCAGCACCGTGACCGCCGAGGCATAGATGCCGCTGCGCAGCCGCAGCCGTTCCAGCGGACCTGCGCTCTTTTTCTCAAATTTCTTCATAGTCTGCCCCCTCTCAGTTCCAACGGCGCTTCTCGATGCCCTGCGCCGTAAAGAAGAGGAAGAGCACCGGCACCGTCAGATAATAAACCAGCGTCTGGATGGAAAAGCTGTTGTTGACGAACTCCTCAAAGGGCGCAAACAGGCAGAGGGCGCTCAAGACAGCACTGAACGCTTCGGTGAGCCATGCGCTGCGCAGCAGGAACAGGGCGCTCAGCCCGGCACAGAGGGCCGCAAAGCAGAAGCAGCCCAGCGTGAAGCTCCGGGTGCGCAGGCCCACCGCAAGGGAGGCTCCCGCCGACAGAGCCGTAAAGACCACCAGTGCCACGGCGCTCCCGGCGTTGAACATACTGCGGAGGCTGGGCATCATATAGGCCAGCAGCAGAGCCGAAAAGCCCATGACTGCCGCGATGATCTGGTTCTCCGTGAGGCCGGAGCAGAACTCGCAGACGGCAATGGCCGCACAGCCCAGCAGGAAATAGCACAGCAGCGCGGCGAAATTTGCCCCGAAGGCCGAGGCCGTGCCGCCCAGCAGCCAGAGCACGACGATCATGATGCCGTCGGCCAGACAGGGCAGCGCGAACACGGTGCAGAGGGCCAGATACTTGCCCACCACGATGCCCCACACGGACACCGGGCTGGTGAGAAGCAGCTGGTCGGTGCGGGCGCGGCGCTCTTCGGCCAGCGAGCGCATGGCCAGCACCGGAAAATAGAGCAGCAGCACGAAGATCGTGCGGTAGAGCGTATAGTAGCCAAAATCCGTCAGGCCGTAACCGAGGTTCAGGGCCAGAAAATAGATGCCGGAAGCCGCCAGCAGAAAGGCCGTGAGCACATAGCCCATCATTCCGTGAAAAAAGCTGCGCAGCTCCCGCTTGTAGATGGCAAGCATCGAATCAGTCCTCCTTTTTATCCGAAGTCTCTTCCGGAGCCGTCAGCTCAAGGAAGAGTTCTTCCAAATCGCGCTCTTCGGCGGCAAGGTCCACGACAGCGGCCAGATGCCCCTGCGACAGGATGAGCGCCTTATCACAGACGGCCTTCACTTCACTGAGGATGTGGCTGGACAGGATGACCGTGTGGGTTCGGCCCAGCTCCCGGATGAGGCGGCGCAGCTCGATGACCTGCGCCGGGTCGAGACCCACGGTGGGTTCGTCCAGAATGATGAGCTGCGGACTGCCCAGCAGCCCTTGGAGAGGCTGCGGATGAGCCGGGGCAGAACGTCTTCCAGACCGGTACGGCGGGCGGCAGACTGCACCTGCGCCGGGCGGTCTGCTTTCTTGACGCCTTTCAGTTCGGCGGCAAAGTCGAGATATTCGGCCACCGTCATCTCCGGGTAAAGGGGCGGCTGTTCCGGCAGATAGCCCACGCAGGCCTTGGCGGCGTCGGCTTCTTCGGGCAGCGGATGGCCCGCCACCGTCACCTGTCCCTCCGTGGCGGCGAGGTAGCCGGTGAGGATGTTCATGATGGTGGACTTGCCGGCACCGTTCGGCCCCAGCAGGCCGTAGATAACGCCGTCCTCCACCGTGAAAGAGATGTCGTCCACTGCAAGGCGGCTGCCGTATTTCTTGGTGAGGTGGGATACTTCTATCACAAAAAACGCTCCTTCTCTGCGGGTGTCCCCGGGAATATCTGCATCATTCTAGCCCGAAAATGTGTCAGAAATAAGATAAACCTGTGTGCGTTTCCAAATATTGTTTCTTTTGCGCTGGTGCGGCAGTTTTCGCGGCTGGACGCAAAAAGAGCGCCGCTCCCCGCAAAGGGAACGACGCTCTTGGAAGCCTTGTAATTGTTGCAATTACTTACGGCCGAAACGCTTGTTGAAGCGCTCAACACGTCCGCCGGTGTCGACCAGCTTCTGCTTACCAGTGTAGAAAGGATGGCACTTGGAGCAAACTTCGACGTGGATCTCGGGCTTGGTGGAACGAGTCTTGATGACATTGCCGCATGCGCAGGTGATGGTGCAGTCAACGTAGTTCGGATGGATACCCTGTTTCATTCTTTTCACCTCATTTCTGGTTCTGACTTATTGGGGCCATATTTAATGTATGTGCCCATCACAACCTTCAATATCGGCTACCCCGTCGAGCGGCCTTGGAAACGATTGCCTTACTATTATAGCACGAATCGGCCGGAATGCAAGAGGGAATTTTAACTTTTTTACAGCTTTTGCAGCGTCCAGCCCTTTTGTGCTGCCAACTGCTCCAGCTCCCGGTAGGAAAGCCGCAGCTGTGCGATGTTAAAGCCCGGCAGCTCCGCAAGGCAGCTGCCGTCCTGTGTCCGGTGCAGCAGCTTGTGCACCTGCAGTTCTTGCTCGCCGTCCAGCGTATCCAGCCCGGTCACATATTCTCCGCACCGGGGCAGTGGTTGCTGCCAGTCGATGGTTTTGCAGACCCTTGCAAGCGTAAGATGGTTACAGGTCACCGTCTGCCGGAATTCCAGTTTCATGATGCTCTCCCCTTTTGCGCCGGATATTCATAGTTATGCCCGGCACGATACCATGATATAACATTTTGTTTTATATGTCAATATAACATTTCGTTATGCCTATACTTTACCTTAAATAAAGCCTTTGAGGTAAGCACCATGTATCAACGTATCCGGGATCTGCGGGAGGATCGTGATCTGCTGCAAAAGGATGTTGCGGCGTATCTGAAATGTACACAGGTCTGCTATTCCAATTACGAGACCGGCAAGCGGGATATCCCCACCGAGGTGCTGATCCAACTTGCCCGTCTCTACCATACCAGTACAGATTATATCCTTGGTCTTACGGACGACAGCGCCCCGCCTATCCCCCGTAAAACATAAAAACTGCCCCCGAAGCAGCACGGTCTTGTGCGCTGCTTCGGGGGCAGTCCGCTTTTGTTCTATTATAAGGTTACTGCTTTGCGCTTTCCGGGGCGACCTCAAAGTCGATCTTGCCCAGATTGACGTCTGCACGCACGATGGTGATCATCATGGTATCGCCCAGATTCCAGTTCTTGCCGGAAACAGGGTCGGAAAGGCGGACGCCCTCGGTAAGCATGGTGCCGGTGGCGGTCAGGCTGGAAGCGGGCACAAAGCCCTCCACGCCGTTTTCCAGTTCGATGAACAGGCCGCGCTGGGTCACGCCGGAGATGCGGCCCTCATAGCACTCGCCCAGATGGCGGCGGGCATAC